>CEVG01162124.1_pt1 | contig 21662 bp, 21 predicted proteins | sample 356511 | NCBI WGS metagenome assembly CEVG01 (sample SAMEA2623426, study PRJEB7988) | marine metagenome | biome: marine biome (ENVO:00000447); feature: surface water layer (ENVO:00002042); material: "saline water (ENVO:00002010), including plankton (ENVO:xxxxxxxx)" | depth 5 m | reverse complement strand
TCAAAGATTGCTGATGCAAAGAAGAACAACAAAGAGGAAGTCATTATTTGGGGTGATGGATCCCCAATTAGAGAATGGTTGTATGTTGAAGATGGAGCTGACGCATTGTTAAAATGTTTGAATTTAAATGAAAAAGATTACTTTTTTAATATAGGTGTAAACAAAGGGATAACAATAATTGATCTAGCAATAATTATTGCAAAACACTTAAGTTGGAATGGAAATTTTGTATTTGATAAATCAAAACCAAATGGTGTCAGTGAAAAAACAGTAGTCGACAAATTTTCAAAAAATTTAATCAATTGGAGCCCAAGTACAGAATTAGATGACGGGATTAAAAAAACAGTAGAATGGTACATGGAGAATAACAATGTCTAAAGAATATAAAAAAGACTTTATATACGATGAAATCTTATACGCTTCTGTAATTGATACCCTTCTTGTTCCAAAAGGATTATCTTTTTATACTGATGATGAAAACTTTATACAAGTTGGCTCCTGGAACTATGAAAAAGACAAAATTTTAGATCTTCATTATCATCTTGAATTTCCGAGAACTTCACATAAGACAAATGAAACCGTACTTGTAATTAAAGGAAAAATTTTATGTAATTTACATAAAGATAATGGAGAATTCTTAACTTCTTTTGAGATAAGTGAAAATCAAATAGTTACTCAATTTAATGGTGCACATGAGTACAAAATATTGGAAGATTCAATTGCAATAGAGGTAAAAAATGGTCCTTACTTTGGACCAGAAAAAGATAGAAGAAGAATTGAACCAAAAAAGAATTAATCAAGTTGAACCTTTTATATCAAATGATGATATCGAAAGTGTAGCGTCTTACTTAAAATCTGGCGGCTGGGTTACTGAACATAATGTAAGTAGAAATTTTGAAGAACAAATTGCTTCTTATGTGGATAGAAAATACGGAATTGTTGTTCCAAATGGAACAATTGCAATCTATTTGTCATTATTGGCTTTAGGTGTTGGTCCAGGAAAGAAAGTTGCTGTTCCAAACTTAACTATGATTGCTACAATAAATGCTATTTTATGGACTGGAGCAAAGCCCTTACTTGTAGATGTTGATAAAGATTTATGTATGTCATATGAAAAATTAATTGATCAAAAAAATCTTCATACAGTAATCTTTGTACCACTTAACGGAAGAGGGGGGGATGGTAAAAAAATTGAAACTTGGTGTAAAAAAAATAATATTAATTTATTAGAAGATTCTGCTCATGCACTTGGATCTAATTATTCGCATAAGGCATGTGGTTCTCTAGGTGATATAAGTGTTCTATCATTTACACCACATAAAATAATTACAACAGGTCAAGGAGGTATGATTCTTTTAGATAACAACAAATATAAAAATATAATTAATGACTTAAAGCTTTTTAATCGAAGAAAAGATAAATCTGATTGGCACAAAGGATATGGATTAAATTTTAAGTTTACTGATTTACAATCTTCACTTGGTCTTTCTCAATTTAACAAAATAAATAAATTTGTTAAGCACAAAAAACAAATCGAACAAGAATATTCAAAGTTGATTAATAATGAAAATGTAGATGTTCTAAAATTTAAAAAAATTGAAGTTCCATGGTTTTTTGATATTGTTGTCTCTACCAAAAAAAGAAAAGAGCAGCTTATCGATTACTTAAATTCTAAAAATATTGAAACAAGAAATTTTTATCCTGCATTAAGTAAACAAAAATATTTAGAAAACGTTTCTAAAACTAATTTAGACTATTCTGAAAAAATGTTTAATAAACTGCTTTGGCTTCCGTCTTCGAACAATTTAACAAAAAAAGATGTAAAAGTTATATCTGAATATATCAATAATTTTAAGGATTAAGAATGAAATTACATTTAGGCTCTGGTAAAAGATATCTTAATGGTTATGTGCATGTTGATCTTGCTGAGTTTGATCATATAGACCATAATCAATCAATTGATGATCTGAGTAACTTTGAGGACAATTCGGTAGATGAAATATACGCTTCCCATGTTTTTGAATATTTTGATGTTGATCATGCTAAGGAAGTATTAAATGAATGGAAAAGAGTGCTTAAAGAGGGAGGTATTATTAGATTAGCTGTACCAGATCTTGATGCATTGATTAAAGTATATTCTTCGACTGGTGAAATTAAAAACATTCTTGGCCCACTATTTGGTAAGTGGGAAATTACCAAAAACAACTATCACTACCATAAAGTTGTATATGATGAAAAATTACTCAAATCTTTTTTAGAAGAAGCAGGCTTTAAGGATATAAAGAGGTGGGATTGGAGAGAAGTATTCAAAGAAAATAAAGATTATGATGATCATTCACAAGCTTATTTTCCCCATATGGATAAAGAAAATGGAATTCACGTAAGCCTTAATCTTCAAGGAATAAAAAAATAGTTTAATCATTAATACTTTTTTCTATATAAAAAGAACATAATGCTAAAAACAAGAACGTAATTAAAATTTTTGAATACTCTAATTGGTAAGTATTTGTATAAAATTGAATGAAATCCTCATTTGTTACTGGTAAGTTGTTTGACTCCAACATATTTAATAAGTTTTCATATCCAAAAACTGAAATTAATAATTTAAAAATAATCAAACCAAAAAAACTTGTGACAAAAATTACTAAATAACTTTCAAAGTTTGAGAATGATTTAAGGTATCCAATCAAATAATCTGGTTGTGTATACCTTGTAATTTTTCCAAAAGAATTTTCAATTTCAACCAATGAAAGTTGTGTTCCTTTATTTGTCTCAAAAAACAAAATTGACAAAGATGCAAAAATAGACGAAGGGTATAAATAATATTTAAAGTATTTATATATTTTATTTTTACTTATTGAAACTAAGTAGACCATACATAAAGGAACCAAAGATAACAAATACCTATATCCATATGAAGATGCTGTTGATTGCCATATAATTACTACTCCAAAAGTTTGTATAAATATTCCCAATAAGATAAGGAAAATTTTAAATTTTCTATCAATAATATTCAGAAGCATTATGGGGAGAATTAAAAATACTATTGGAGAGAACCAGAATAATCCAAATTCAAAACCAAAAAAAATATTAAGAGTATCTCTTGTATATTTGGTTAGTAGTAACATAATATTCTCGTTTACATTTAAAAGTTGGGTCATGTCTTTGGTCTCACCATAAGCAATTCTTGGATCAAGAAAGAAACGATTATAAATATTTAAGTTTACGAAATAATAAAATAAAGACGAAAAAACAATAGAAATATATGTGAAAATGTTTCTTGAAATGTTGAATTTATGACTATCAAATTCTTTTAAACAGAGAATATAAAAATATGGAAGAATAAGTAAGTAATAGTTTGTCCATTTAACAAGTAATCCCAATATGACAACAAATGGTATTAAAAAACAAAATACATTTAACTTCCATAATTTAATTTCAAAATTTAAATTTACTACTAAATAAAAAATAAAAGTATTTATAAAAATTTCATATGAGTGTGCCATGCTGTATCTCTCAAAAACAAAATAAGGTAACCCTGAACCAAAAAAAAGTATCAATACAAAAAAACTATTCTCTTTTATATTTAATTTTTTTAAACAAGAGTTAAACATAATTATGCTCAATACAAAATAAAACAAGGATGAAAACGAATATACTAAAATTTCAAAATTCATTAATTGGGATGAATTAAATAGTTTGTCTAAACCATATCCAATAAGTAGGAATGGTGAAGATAATATTCCAGAACCAACAAAACCTTTTGGTGCTAATTTATCTTTATATTTGTAAAAATAAGGATCATCTGGGAGATTATTGTTGTAATCAAGGTCACCGTCAATAACAATTGTTTTTGCATGAATGTAATAGTCGAAGTCATCACCACAGCACGTAATTTCACTGATGAGTCTAAAATCTATTTTTAAAAAAATTAAAAGTATAAATATTATGATTAATGAAAAAATGAATCTATTTTTTGTTTTCACAGACTGATTGTATCAAATCAATAAGCAATTTAGTTTATAAAATGGAAGTATATACTAATTGATTATGTGTGGTATTTTTGGTACTTTCAAAAATGAGAATACAATAAGTTTTACAGAAGATTTTAAGGACATTGGAATAAAGTCAGAGTCTAGAGGAAAAGAAGCATCAGGGTATCTTTATGACAGTAGGAATAAGATAGAGATATATAAATCTCCTAGAAAATTTTCAGACAAAATAAATTTGAAACATCTCAATAAGCTGATAAAACAAGAAGTTTATTGTAATTTTTTAATTGGCCATACAAGATTAAAAACCGAAGGTGATGAGTCAAATCCTATAAATAACCAACCATGTGAATTGAATGAATATATTCTTGTACACAATGGAATAATTACCAACCACAATGAAATTAAAGAAAGAAGTAATTCGTCACATCTTGAATTAGACTCATATGCAATTTTGAATACCTTAGAATCTGACAATAAAAAAATTAACTTTGTTGATAATTTCATTCAAAGTTTAAATGAGCTAAAAGGTGAGATAACTATTTGCTTATTTTCAAAAAAAGAAAATTCATTTATTTTATACACAAACACAGGTTCAATTTATCTTTTAGTCAGTAAAAAAAATGAAATAAAATACTTCGCATCTGAGAGGTGGATTCTTGAGGAATATGTCAATTCAGATTATTCCATAGTTCAATTAAAGGCATTTAATGGATTGTTAGTAAATCAAAATGGTAAAATCTCCAGAGAATTTAAAGCGATTCCAGATGGCAAAGAGAATATATATATAGATTTAGATGAAATAAAACTTAAGTTTTACAAAAAAAAGATTGAAATACCATTAATTAAAAGATGTCAGAAATGTATTCTGCCCGAGACAGTACCTTTTATTAATTTTAATAAGGAAGGTGTTTGTAATTTTTGTCAAAATCACCAGTTAATCCCAAAAAAAGATATAAACGAATTTATAAAAAATATAAATAAAGAAAAAAATATTATTTTAGGTTTCTCAGGAGGCAGAGATAGCTCTTATGGCCTTGATTTTACAAAAAAAATTTATGACGGAAATCTTATTTGTGTTTCATATGACTGGGGGATGATTACTGAGCTTGCCAGAAGAAACCAAGCTAGAGTTTCTGGAAAGCTAGGCGTTGAACATGTTTGGGCTTCAGCTGATATTCAGAAAAAAAGAAGTAATATAAAGAAAAATTTATATGCATGGCTTGAAAAACCAGATCTTGGAATGATTCCAATTTTGATGTCTGGAGATAAAGTATGGCAAGATGTGTTACATGGTTTTGCTGAAAAGAACAAATCAAATATTATATTACAATTCCAAAGTCCTTATGAAGTTACACAATTCAAATATGGCTTTGCAAACGTGAAGCCAGTTTTTACCATATCAGATGATAAATATCTAAATACTGGCTTATATTTGAAAGTAAAATTATTCATTTATTATGTAGTTGGAATTTTAAAAAACTATCGTTATTGGAATTCATCCTTACTAGATTCGCTAATTGGATACATATCATTTAGTTTTAGAAAAACAAAATTAGTATATCCTTTTGAATTTATTGACTTTGATGAAGATACTATTGATAAAACTCTTTCTAAAGAATTTCAGTGGGAATTTGATGAACATAATCCATCTAGTTGGAGAATTGGTGACGGAACTGCTCCATTCTATAATTTTGTATATTGGAAATATTGTGGATTTACTGAAAATGATTTTTTCAGAAGCAATCAAATTAGAGATGGAAAATTAAATAGGAATAATGCATTAATGAAAACTTTGCATGAAAATCAGATAAAAGAAAAAAGAATTAAAGAATATTTAAATTATATTGACGCAGATTATGACATTGTAATGGATAAATTAAATAGAGACATTGAAAGAAATTCAAAAGTCAAAGATTGGGTTATTGATACTTTCGATGGCTTTAATAAAAAAATTTAATATGAAGATTTTGGATAAAGTATTTGAATACCTAGATAATAAAAAAAATATAAAATTATTGAGGTCTTTTGGGTTGGTCTTATCCTTTATTTCAATAGCAATAATTTTTGATACTTTTAAAAAGTATGAATTAAACCTAAATAATTTCAGATTAAATGTTTTATTGATCTCATTTTTCCTAATGATTAGTTCTTATGTTTTTTTCGGATTTGCATGGTCAAAATATATAAATAAAAACCTTGGACTTGAAAAAAGAAGATCCTTAATTTACTGGTCTTATTCAAATTTGGGCAAATATATTCCAGGCCTGGTTGGAATACCTTTGTTAAGAATATCTCAAGATAATAAGGTAAAAAGCAAAAATTTATTCTTTGGAGTTATTGAAGAGCAAATAACACCAATTTTGATTTTAATTCCAACATCATTAATTTTATTAAATATAAAGCTACTCGATAATATAATTATCTCTTTTTGTTTAGTTGTTTCATTTTGTATTTTTTTGTTAGGATTTATTTATAAAAAAGCCGATCTCTTTTCAGGAATTAATAGTTACGTTTATTCACGAATTGAATTATTTCTTGGTTTTATGTTTCAATTTGGATCAATATATTTTTTTTGTTTTGAGAGCGGTTTAAATGAACCAGCTACAATTGCAATTCAATATACTCTAGCATCTGCAATGTCACTTTTAATTATAGGCTCCCCAGCTGGCATCGGGATAAGAGAGATCATATTATTACAGTTAACAACAAATTTTATTTCAAATGAGTTAATTTTACTGGTAATGGTTGGAGTGAGAACAATTTATTTTATTGTAGACGTAGTTACTGGTATTTTCGGTTTAGTCGGAGCTCTCTTAAGTGATAAATATTTATAGACTAAATAAAAAAAATTCATTGATAGTCTTTTATCATGGTTGACAAAAGAAATTATGTTAGTGTAGCAATACCAACTTATAATTCTTCAAAATACCTTAAAGACTGCATTGCTCCGCTACAAAATTCAAAATTTATTAATGAAATCGTAATTAATGATGATTTTTCTGAAATTGAACAATTTGAGCTTTTAGAAAATGAAGTGTTTCAAATAAAAAATAATTCAAAAATTAATATTAAATTATCAAGAAATGATAAAAATATCGGCGCTTTTAAAAATAAACTTTTAACTATTGAGAAATGTAGCAATGACTTAGTTTATCAACTTGATTCAGATAACGTTCCACAGAAAAATTTAGATTTAGTAATAAATAAAATTATCAAAATAAATGATAAAAACAATTTATACTCTCCAGCAAAAATATATCACTTTATGGAAAGTTACAAATTTGCAAAAATTAGAAGTACAATTTCTAAAAAATATAAAGTCAGATTCTTTAACGAGGATTATTCTTTAGATTTTGATGATGCAATAGAATATTATAAAAATAATAAAAACATTACTATTGATAAAAATGTTAGCTGGATTTTAAATCTTGGTAACTTTTTTACTTTTAGACAAAATTATTTAGATATAATTGGTAACTCCAATTCAATAATTGAGCACCCTCTTTCAGCAGATGCTTTAACAACAACTTATGTCTGGTTATCTAAAGGTGGAAAAATATATTCACTTAAAAATTTTTATCATTTTCATAGAAAACGAACAGATAGTGTTTCCAACACTGAGGGAGACGGAACTAGACAGGCCTATGAGTTTTATAAAGAAAAATACAAACAAAGTTAATTCTTAGTTCCCATTCTTATAATCTCAATAAATATTATTAGGCCATCTTTTATGGCATTTACCTTAGATTTACCAGCATATCTTTTTCTTTCAAGACTGAGAATATCAGTGTAACGTAAATTATTTTTTGACAATAAATAAGGAACTTCTATACAAAGACCAAAATTTCTAGATTTAGGATTAATATTTTCATAATCTGACTTTTTGAATAATGGATAAAAGAAAAGAGAGTCACTAATTTTTAGATTTAAAAAGTGGTTTGTAATAAATGTAAATATTTTGTTTCCTATAGCTCTAATAAAAGTATCATCTTCACTTTTGTTGCCATGTTTATATCTTGACCCACATATAAAATCATAATCATCAATTAACTGATACATCTCAACTATTGTTTTTGGATTATATGATCCATCCGCATCCATATATGTAATATATTCACCGGAAGCAGCATCTAGGCCTTCTAACACAGCGTTGCCCCATCCATTACCTTTTTGTTGAAGTATTTTTGTATCAAATCTATCAGCAATTTCTAATGTTTTATCATCTGAATTGTTATCAACAATTAAAATTTCAAAAAAATTATATGAGCTAAGCTCATTTAGAACAAATTCAATTGATTCTTCCTCATTGTAAGTAGCAATTACCAGAGATACATCATGTAAATTTATCATTCAAAACAACTTTAACAATAAAGGAAAGTATTTTCGTACATTAATGTAAAATCATCTTTGCAATGATAAAAAAAATATTTAAAAAAATTGAGATCATAAATTATTGGTTTATCTTTCTTTTAATTTCAATTTATTTTTCATTTTTAATTGGGGAATTTTTTTACGACTCAATTTATTCTCCTGATTTTTCTAAATATAAAATTTATATGGATTACTTTCAAGGTAATAATGAAAAAACTTATCTTGAACAAAATCTTTCTTATTTCTTTATTCAGTCATTTATTTTTAGTTTACAAAATGAAAGACTTTTTGATTACAATTTTAATGCTTTACTTGATTCAAGTATTTTTATGACAAATAATTTTTTATACATAATCGGATTAATTGGAATTTACAAAATGCTTCTAAATTTTAATTTTAAAAAAAATGATATTTTAATTTCTTTAACTCTTTTAAACTTTTTTCCTCCAGTTTTAGGAATGAGAATGATTTTTAAACCAGAAATATTTGTTTTTGCATTAATTCCTTGGATAATTTACAGTATTGAATTATTCATAGACACTAAAAATGAAAAGTATCTATATATTTTTTATTTTTTATCGATTTACTTATTCACAATTAAGCCAACTTCAACAGCTATGTGCGGATTATTCTTATTAATTAGATACAGAGATATTTTTTTAAAATATAGAATCAAACAGATTTTAATATTATTAGTCTTTTTAATGATTATTTTTACACCCTTGTTAATTGAAGATTTTGATGCAAATGGCATTTTTTACTTTTTTCATCATACAAATGATGAATATATTGATAGACCTGATGTTACTTTTCTTTATAATATAGATATTTTTAACATCAAAGAAAAACCCCTTAAAAATTACCATGCTGACTCTCTGCCAGGAATTATTTTACTAGATACTTTTGGTGATTATTTTGAGGTTTTGTGGGAAAACGATAGAAGTTTATTTAAATTTAATAAAGTTGATTTGAGTGATAATTTTTTTGTTAACAGTTATCTTAGAAAATATATTGGAATTACACTTACACTAATTTTCTATTGTTTAACAATTTTCAATTCAATTAAAAGTAAACATTTTAAGGATTTCTATTTTTTACCTTTTTACGGAATAATTACTCTTCTAATTGTTGCCTACACTGGTAATTTTCAAAAAACAACGGGCGATATAATAAAGACAACCTATTATTCATTTTTTTTAGCAATAACTTTTTGTTTTTTAATTTTGAAAGCAATAAATAAATTAAATAAAGAAAATAAATTATTCATCTCATTTTTATTTATATTTTTGAATTTATTCATTTTTGGCTTTCCAAAAGAATCAAATCCTGAATACTTTAGGTATCTTGAAGCAAATAATGTAGCTCCATTCATTTGTAATATAAATCAGACTTTTGTTCCAGATAGGACTACTGATTGTAAAAATTATGAATTAAATATTTGTAATTTTGACAAAGACGATTACACAATTGACCGAATTAGAAATGAAAACTATTCACAGTCTATAAAGGATAAGAATACAAAATTGACAACTAATGATTTAAAAAGTGAAAAGACACTTCAAAAAGATAATTTAATTATTCAAGTTAATGATAAAGAAGAATGTATAGATTATATTGAGAATGGTTTTAATCCAATTAAAAAAAATTTTGAAATAAGCAATTTTCCGACAGTAAATATTGGATATTTCATAATTTCTTTATTTATATTTATTTATTTATTTATTTCTAAAATTAGAAATTAGTTATTTGAAACCAATTATTACAGCATGAGGTATTTTGTACCCATACTTCTCAATTTTGATTTTATATCTTTTCAAAAGTCTCACATTTTTAAAACCAACTGCCTCCATCATTAAAGAAATAGCTTTTTCTGAATGATGATAAAAATTTCCGCCTGCGCCCGTATATTTACTAAGCGGTCTATTAAAAATGTTGTAAATACCATTTAAAGAATTTGAAATATCAATTATTGAGAATTTTTCTGTTGAGAAATAGAGTTGTTCTATTGCTGTAATAGGGTCTCTTAAATGTTCAAGTAATGATCCACAAAAAGTTACATCGTGTTTTTTAAATCCTGTAAGATCATAAATGGATCCATTTTGGTAATCCATATTAAGATTAAATACCTTTTTAAGTAGCTCAAATTTATTTGAGTTCATAAGACCTAAACTTTCATAAGAAAATTTTAAATTTTCATAATCATTTTGACTGTTATATTTTTTTACGTACTCTTCTTCATTGCTATTCAGTACCTCAAAAGCTACGGAACCATCATATAAATTAAAATCAACCCCAGTAACTTTTTTAGCATTTAATTCTTCTAAAAAGAATTTAGAAAAAAATCCATCCGAACATCCAACGTCTAAAACACTCAGATCTTTCATGGTTGGAAAATTTAAATTGTAAACAAGATCTGTATAATCAAATGTTCCTTTAGATTTTACATTTTTAAAATTTACAGAATGATACCAAGTACCATTATTGAAAATATTGATTATCTCATTTTCCATGTAAACAAGCATAACAAAATAATTAAGATTTATTACACTACATTCATAATGTATATTTTTAAATCAAGTTATGAAAATTAAGGTTCATGAAAAGCATACGAGTGTAAGAAAACCTCCCAAAAATGCTACACAAAAAAATATTAATTTTTTTGCTCACGAATTAAAAAAAGAAATCTCTTCTTCTCATTATTTGATTGAAAAAAATGTATTTGTAATTAACGAAACACTAATTTCATTACGGAAATTTAGATTATTTACAAAATATACTCATTTTCCAAGTATAAAAAAATTTGATATTTTCAAATTGAGCCTTAAAAATATTTTTAAAGCAAAAGGTTCAAAAGAAACCATTAAGGAAGGTATATGGATTTTTGATGATAAAGCTTCTAATTATTATCATTGGCTTTTAGATTCGTTACAAAGATATATTTTGATTCCCAATAAATATCAGCATTTTCCAATATTGATACCCAAAAATTATGAAAATAAATGGATAATTGATCAATTAAATTTTTTAAATTTAAATTTTAAGATAGTAAAACTTAACACTAGAACAAAAGTAAATAAAATATTAATACCAAGCTATTCAGCACAAACGGGAAATTTTAATGTTGATACTCTAATTAAGCTAAGAACTCTTTTTTTAAAGAATTCAGAAATAAAAAATACAGATCACTCACCTTCAAGAATTTGGGTTGATAGAGTCAATGTTAGAAGAGGAATATCTAATAAAGAAGAAATATTAAAAATACTGAAAAAATATAAATTTGAGATTTTACAATTTGAAAATTATTCAATTTCAGAAGTTATTAAAATTCTAAGTAAGACAAAAGTATTGGCTGGCCCACATGGATCAGGATTAGCAAACATGTTGTTTATGAATAAAAACTCAAAGGTAATTGATGTTAGAGAAAAAAATGACAATTTTAGAAATGCCTTGATGTCAATGGCATCTGACTTAAATTTAAATTATTATTGCTTAAATTCTTCTATTTTGGATAAAGAAAATGAAAGCGTTTATTTAGATCCTCTATCTTTTGAAAAAGATCTAGAAGAAATTCTAAAGTAGATTACCCATGAAAATTTCAATTTTTACAACTATGACTAACCCTGAAGAAAGAATGGATCCATGGAAAGAAGCAATTAAATGTTATGAAAGTTATGCAGATGAAGTTGTAATTGTCGGAGATGATTTTAAAGAGGAATTTACATGGAGTGATATAGGAAAAATGTTTACTAATGGTCTTCAAAAAGCTACAGGCGATTGGGTAATTTGGATGGACATTGATAATATTTTTCACGAAAAAGATTTTGAAAAACTTACAAAATCAATATACAAAAATAAATCAGCTCCATCTATTGCATTTCCAAAGATGCAAATATTTACTCCTGATAGGTTTGCTATAAAAAGTGTCATTTGTAGGGCATTTAATAAAAAAGATTTTCCCAGTATAACTTTAAATGGGGGAGGAGATTTATGTTTACCAACTTTGAATGGGAAATTGATAAAGCCTGGTGATGTTCCTAAGACTAAAGTTCCAATATGGAACTACGATACAGTATTTAGAACAAAAGAATTAATTGGCCATGATAGAGCAAGATATGCAAGGGCATGGAAAAGAGAATTTGGTGATATAGGTGACAGAGGAGGCGAAACTCCTGAAGAGGCATTTATTGCATGGTATGAAATGATCAAAAAACGATATAAAAGACATATCCATTATCTTAAAATAGAGGATCATCCAAAGTTTATTATTGAAAAGCTTTTAAATTTAAATGAAAATCAGTTTGGGTATGACGGTTTTGGAATGAAAGATTATATTAAAGGGGATTTAATTGATTATTTATTTGGATATAAAGATAAGATTATTTATCTTTGATGTCTTTAAAATAATTTACAACTTCTAACACAACTTCATCAGCTGATTTTTTAGGCTCCCAATCAAGCAAAGACCTTATTTTTGTGCTGTCAGGTATCTTTTCAGGAGCTTCAGCAAAAAGTTCACCATGAATTTTTACAGGATCAACACTTACTATTTTTGATTTAGAATCTGTGTAGCTTATTACTTTTTCTGCAAGATATTTAATACTTTTTTCATTTTTTTCATTTCCAATATTCCAAATTTCATTCCATAATTTTTCATCTGCTTTTGATGTAAGATAGATGCCTTCTACAATATCTTTTACCCAGGTAAATGCTCTTAATTGAGATCCATCATAATAGACTGTTATGTCTTCATCATTTAAGGCTTGATTTACAAATCTTGGTAATACAAATCCTCCATCAGGTAATTGATATTTTCCTGTTACATTGAAAGGTCTTATTATTTGGAATTTAAAATCTTTGTAAATTTTTGAATTATTTTTGATAATTATTTCAGCTAATAACTTACTCATCGAGTATTCATTTCTTACGGTAAAATCACCGTGTAAAACTTTATCATCTGTTTCCTTTAATTTTGTTTTTATATCTCTATATCCATAAATTTCAGATGTTGAGATATAAATTAATGGCATATTATTCTGAATTGATGTATCTATTGCCCATTGAGTAGTATCAATGATCGTTTTACCCATCGTCCCTGAGTGTTTTAGAACTCCAACAGGACCAACAGGAGATGCTAAATGTAAAATCAGATCAAAATCAGAAAAATCTGTTGTGCTTAATTCAAGAATATTTTTTTCGATTACTTTCACACTGGTATAAATGCTGTTATTTTTATCAACAGCGTTTGAACTTAAGTTATCAATTACTGTAATTTCACAATCATCTTCCAACCATCTCTCGACACAGTGGTACCCTAAAAATCCTAGTCCACCTGTTATTAAAACTTTTTTATAATTCATACAGCAACATTAAGTCTACAACCATAATTATATTTATTTAATATATTGTTTAATCTATATTTTCCGATATTAAAATTAATTAATATTATGAACTTCTCTATTTTTACACTTACTAATTCAAGATCAATAAGAGGAGAAAATTTTATAAATAATTCAATAAAGAAAAACAATCTTGTTTTTGATATCATGTCAGAAAATAAACACAAACATTTATATTTAAACTTTCTGATATACATTATTTTTTTTCCAATAATGATTATTTTTTTTATCGTTAAGTTCTTTATCTATAAACAAAAAACAATAATAGTTTTATTCCCTGGAGTATTGGAATTATTTTTATTAAAAATATTAAATATTAAAAGAAGTAAAAAAATTGGATATGATTTTTTTACAAGTTTTTATTTAACACTAGTTGAAGATAGAAAGAAATTTTCTGGTAATTCAATTGCTTCCAGAATTTTAATTTTTATCGATAGATTAATTTTTAAAATGTCTGATTTTCAGTTTGTAGAATCACAAGAAATGTTAAATTATTTGAAAAAGAACTTAGACATAAACACTCAGCATACTTATGTTTTACCTACCCCAAGACCAATATATAAACAAGAAGACTACTCACCAGATAATAATTATTGCCAATTACTTTTTTGGGGAAATTTTGCAGAGATGCATGGTATAGAATATATTTTAGATTGCGCCAAACATTTAAGTTCTGAGAAATATATATTTGACCTCATAGGAGATGGCCCTTTAATGAATAATATTAAAAAAAGAGTAAAAAATGAACAAATTGATAATGTAAGACTTCTTGGTTATCTGCCATTTTATGATCCTAAATCAACAAATGACGTCGTAGCGAATATTTTAAGAGCTGATATTTGTTTAGGAACGTTTTCAAACAGTATAAAAAATAATTTGATAATTCCACATAAAATTATTGAAGCAATGAGTTTTTCAAAACCAATTATCACAGCTGATTCAATATTTATAAAAAATAATTTAAGTGAAATAGTCAGAGGAGTTCCGCCAGAAGATGGAAAAAAATTAGCTGACGATATTGAAGAATTATTTAATGATAAAAATTTAATGAATGAGCTCTCTCAAAAAGGGAACAAATTTTTTCATGACAATTTTTCAGAGATGTCATTCAAGAAAAAATTAACTGGTTTAGTTATTTAAATGATTAATATTTTCGTATTTACACTGCAAACACTTATAACTTATCTTATAGGAAGATCTGTCTATTTAATGACAGTAAGAATTTTCAAGCAAAAGTTAAGTGATTTAAAAATTCTTAGAATTGAACCTAACAATTTTTATTTGTTATTTGGATTATTTGCTATTGGTAATATTTCTTTTATCTTTAATTTTTTTGGGGGAATAAATCAAATTGCTTTTTACATAATTTTAATTTTTATAATAATCTATAACTTTAAACAACTTAATTTCCCAAGTTTTAATTTCCAAAACATGTTTGTAAAACTAAGTATTTTTGGAGTTTTTATTATAAGCACCTACAATGCTGGATTAAGTAAAGATTCAGATACATACCACTTAAATAATCAACTTTTTATAAGAGATGAAAGTATAATTTTTGGTCTTTCAAATCTTCATCATAGATATGGATTTTCATCATTATGGGAATATATTGGTGCAAATTATTGGATTCATGATAATTTTGTATTTTTACAAACACCAAGCATTCTTATATTCGTAAGCTTTTATATTTTCTTATATTCATTTTTGATTTCTAAAGATATGAAATATAAGAAAATTAGTTTAATAATTTTATTTTTTGGGCTTATAGATAATTTTGGATTCCAAGGTGGAAGAAATGGTTTTGTAGGTATTGATGAAATTGGAGCATTTGATAATACTTTTGGATTATTATTCATAATTTCACTAATCTTCTGTATTAATTTATTTATTGATGATTCTCCAAGTAATTTAGATATTTTTGTTGTTGGGTTGTTAATTTTATTTTCGGGTCAAGTTAGATATTTAGGTTTTATACTAACAATTCCATATCTGTTATTGATTTTTAAAAATAAATTAAATAGTTCAGATTTTAGAAAAATATTTAGCATTGGTTTTTTGTTGTCTGCTTTATGGTTTTTAAAAAATTTGATAATTTCGAGTTGTTTAATATATCCAATTAATTTTACATGCTTATCTAGTTTAAAATGGCATCAAGAATCACAGGCAATAGTTGTTAATAAATCTATACGAGGGCATCCTAGGCATCCAAATGATATTTTTTCTAGCTTGAATGACTTTAAGTGGGTGTCAGATCCTTGGCTTCCAAACAATTCTGATTATTTATTAAATTTTATATTTTCCTTATTGGTAGTTAAATTAATATTTTTTGTCAAACCAACTATAAAATCAATAAAATATTATATTTTTTCGATTACCTTTTTTGTTAGCTGGTTTGTTTTAACTCCTGCTTATAGATATGCGACACCAATTTTTCTATCAATATTAATATTGATTAATTTAGACTACGTTAAATCAGATAAACGACCATTAATCTTATTTAATAGTAAATTTTTGGTTTTTTCATTATTTGTGATTTGCCTCATTCTTACTGTACGAGTTGATAGTTATAAAACATTTATTTCTAATCCATTTAATTCTATAAATATTGCCCCAAACACAATTGAATACGTCTCTCGTAATAATTTTTATGGTTTAAAACCAAAAGACGGAAAAGTATGCTTTTTGAAAAAAGATTGTTTCCCAGATGAATATGAAGTGACAGTTGATAGGTTTTTAAATTATAAAATCATAATTCCTGAAAATCCAAATTACTGGAATGAATTTCTTTTAAATATTGAAAACAAAAAGTCTATTTAAGTATATTTTTGATAAATTTTTTAATTTTAAAAATAGTTTTTTCGTAATTTATAATTCTTAAAATTAATATATTTAACTTACTATCAAAAAACTTTTTTGTTACTTTTGATATTGTAATAACTCTCTTAGATAAGAATTTTTTATTTATATAGAAAGCATCTCCATACGGGTGATAACTATCCCAAAAAGTATTTATCCTCATAAATCCCTTATTCTCTAATTCATTATCTAAATCTTTGATAAGAACATTTTCTTTATACACATAATCTCTATTGACTTCAGTAAATATAAAATCTAGGTCTCTAATCGAATTCCCGAAACCCTTTAAAACCTCTAACTCGAACCCTTGTACGTCAATAGTCAAAAAATTTACGTCATTTATATTTAATGAATCAAACCTTCTAACTTCTATCTCTTCAATTTCCAAGAATTTTATCTCTTCATGTAAGCTTGTATGTAATTCCGGCTGCAATATTGAAGAACTAGCCCCATCATTAGTTGATGATTTATTTAACTTTGTAATTGTATTTTCTGAACCTAAAGCAAAATTGAATAATATTACATTATTAAAATCTTTTGTATTTTTTTCTAATTTTCTAAAGACATTTTTTTGAGGTTCAAACAAATATATATAGTCGTTACAAAATTTTTCATAAATTAAGACTTCTTGCCCTAAATGTGCTCCCACATGAGCAACAGATTTAATTTTTTCTGTATATTTGGAACAAATTTTTTCTAACCTTTTATTTTGATTTTTTAAATTCATTGATTATTTCTTAAAATAGCTTTTGTGAACTCGATAATATATGAAATTGGAAATTTTAGCTTTAATAAATTTCCATTCAAAATATTTTTGAATAAATATTTAATTGAATACAGCCTTGTCCCTTTAATTTTAAGAGAATACTTATCCTTAAAGTATTTTTGGTATATATCTAAATAATATACACTAGGTTTGTCTAGTGCTCCCTCAACTGTCCAAGGCTTATGATTGCCTGAATAATGAATAAACAATGTATTTTCTTTAAAAAACTTAATATTAATTGGGTATGTAATTCTAAAATTTAATAAATTTGAAATTTCATAATAATTTCCGTCAAATATAGAATTTAGAATATCTTGATCCCAAAGAATAATTATATCTTCTAATGTCCTAATTTTTTCTTTTACTAAATCTTTTGAGATTATCTCATTCCATAAATTTAGATTTATAAACATAACCCCGGCATTAAAGTATACATTATTTTTCATTTGTAAATTTTTAAAATAATCTTGATTATCATTAGTTAAAAATTTTTCAACATTTACACCTATTGGTTTTTTCGTATTTAAAAAGTTTTTTACAAATGAACTTAGTATCGATGATGTATTTTTAATACAAAAAACATCCGGATCACAATAAAGAACATGATCTATATCTCTCGGTAAATACTCAGAGATAAATAATCTATAGTATGTTGCTTCTGATACATGTTTGTTTTTAAGCTGAGGATAGTTTATTAAATCTTCTTTAAACTTGTAAATATTTATATTCAGTACATTTTCATAAGCAAGTAAATCATTTTTGTAATTATCAAAAGTCTCAGGACTTTTATGAATTATATAAACTTCGAAAAAATCTTCTGAGTTGTCTACTATTGATGAAATTGATAGGAATGCTTGTTTGTCATAATTATTATCAAAACAATAAAGAAGGTTTACTTTATTCATGTTTAATAAATCCTATTAACCTTGGAATTTTAATGAAAGTATTGCTTCAAAAAGTTAAAAAAATAAACTGTTATTTTCTAACTATAATAATTTTTAATGTTTAATTTCTTATATAGTTTTGAAGAAACTTATAATACTCAAGCTTTATGTTCGATTATTTCTCTACTAGACCAAAGTAAAGAAAAAATAAATATCTTTATTCTTCATGACAAACCAGAGTCATTCGAAAAATATGAAAAATTAATCTTAGACCAAAAAAATTTAAACTCTTTAACCATTTATAAATTTAACGAAGATGATATAGATTTTCCTACAAATTTTAAAAATTCACACTTAAATGTAAATGCGATTTATTACAGATTATTTATTGAAGACTACTTACCTAAGAATATAGATTTTATATTATACGTTGATGCTGATGCCTATTTTATAAAAGACTATAGTTACAAGTTGAACAATGAAATTGCAAAGTTAAAAAAAGCACAAACAGTAATATCAGCACAGACAGGTATAGATGTAGATGAAGGTGGAAATAGATTAAATTTAGAAAGTGGAAAATACTTAAATTCTGGAATATTGTTAATAAATTATCAACTTTGGATAAAAAACAATTGTACTTCCCATTTTTCAAGAATGCTTAACGAAAGAGAGGTTGATTTTGAATGGCATGATCAAGATATTTTATCAATTTTTTTTGATGGTAATTATGAGGAACTTGATGAATCATTAAATTTTAATATTTATGGAAAACAAAGACTAGATTCAGATCTTTATGAAAAAATCGAAAACAAAGGAATAATTGTTCACTATAGTGGAAAATTTAAACCTTGGTCTCCAAAAGGTGTTTTTGCCGCAGATTCAGCTTATTATTATAAAATTTATAGAAAATTGTTTGAAAATAAATACCACATCGTAAACGCATGGACTCCAAACACATTAAGAATTTTGTTGAAAAATATATTAAACTTAAAAATTTTTAAACTTGAATATCCCTTTGAGTATTTAAAAGCTGTTATTGCTTCTTTATTTAAAAATTAAAAAAATTGTAAGATTTTTTTTTCACATTTTTCATTAACATTACAATATGGATTATTCACCAGTCGCTATATTTTGCTACAATCGTCCAGATAAATTAAATTCACTTATCAATTCTCTACAAATAAACCCAGAGTGCAGTCAAACAGTTGTTTATTTTTTTGTAGATATTCCTAAAGAAGGTAAAAATAAATTAACTGAAGAGATTTTAGATTTAATAAATGAGATAAATTTTTTTAAAGATAAAAAAATTATTCTGAGAACAGAAAATTATGGATTATCTAAAAATATTTTGGATGGGGTAGATTTTGTTCTAAAGGAGAATAAGACAATTATTTGTTTAGAAGATGACTTAATTGTGAGTAAAGCTTTTTTAAATTACATGAATAATTGTTTAGATTTTTACAATTTGGAAAAAAAAGTATGGCATATAAATGGTTGGTCATATCCTCAATTAAGATTATCAAAATCAAAAATTGTAGTGGGTAAGTTAGTAAATTCTTGGGGTTGGGCAACATGGTCTGATAGATGGTCATATCATGATGTCAGAAAAATAAACAGAATTTCACCAGCTAATAAGGAAGTAAGAAAATCCTTTAACTTTTATGGACTTGCTAACTGGGAACAACAACTGAAAGATAATGATACAAAAAAAATTTCTACATGGGCAATATTTTGGTATCAAACAATATTTTTAAATAATGGATTGTCAATTTACCCTGTAAGATCCCATGTATTTAATGATGGTATGGATGGAACAGGAGAAAACAGTGGAGTTTCAAAAATATTTGACGTTAAATTAAATAATTTAAAATCTGAAAGTTTTCAAAACTCACTGTATGTAGATAGATTAAATAACTTTTTTACTATATTGTTTTATATGAAAATCTTCCTTATGAAAAAATTTAAATATACCTTAGGGAAATTCCAAAAAAGAAAAATATCATGATTGTTGGAGTTGTTGGAGGATTGGGGCATATTGGATTGCCACTTAGTTGCTTACTACAAATCAACAACAGTAACGTAATAGTAATTGATGAAAATAAAGCAATTTTTGATTATGTTTATGAAGGAAACCCGCCATTTTTTGAACCTGATTTAAAGAAAAACTTAAATCAAGCATTAAAAAAAGGTTTAAATATTACAGATGATTACAAAAAGATTTCAGAGTGTGAATATATTGTTGTAACTATAGGTACATCAAGCAGTAAAAAAGATCGATTAAATTTTGATAATCTTATTGATAAAGTTTTGGATAATTTAGCACCAAATTCAAAGCTAATACTCAGAAGCACAATAGATTATGGTACATGCTCTAAACTATTAAAAAATAAAATATTTCAAAAGAAAAATATCGTACTTGGATATTGTCCTGAGAGAATTGCAGAAGGAAAAGCATTTGATGAAATGGTGACACTTCCTCAGATTGTTGGTACTGAACCAGATAATTTTTCTGAATTTGAAACATTTTTCTCAATAATTGGTACAAATACAATCAATGTATCTTTTGAAGAAGCCGAGTTCATTAAATTATTTTCAAATGTTTATAGATATTCTGAATTTTCATTAATTAATGAATTTAAAAATATTTCATCAAAATTTAATCTTAATTTTGACAGAATACTTCAAGTTGCATCTCTTGATTATCCAAGATTAGAAAATGTTGCAAGTCCAGGTTTTGTGGGTGGTCCATGTCTACCAAAAGACACAAAAACTTTTGTAGAAAATTTTAATCAAGAAAATAATATTATTGATTTATTTTTTAATACAAATGAGCAATTTTTAGAAAATATTTTGATAGAGATAAAAAACAATTGCATATCGAAAAAAATTATTTTTCTTGGAATAACCTTTAAACCTGAATCAGATGATTTAAGAGGTTCAGTCTCTTACGAATTGTCTAAAAAGTTAAAAATTGAAGGTTTTAAAGTTTATATTGTAGAACCAAATATTCTAGATAAAAATATTGATGAAATTATTTATTCGTACGAAGATATAAAAGAAGAAAGTAATTATGTAATTATTGGGACTAATCACAAAGAATTTAAAGAATATGATTTTAAAGATAAAGAGGTTTTAAAAATTGGAAATAAATAAATCTATAATCATCCCATGTAAAGACGAGAAAGAAAATATTAATAATGTTTTGCATGGAATTTTTAAATCTTTAAAAGAAGATACAGAAATAATAATTGTTGTTGATGATGAAAGTGACTCAACAATTAAAAATCTTCCAAATAATATTGAAAATCTAAGGACACTTATCAATAAATATGGCCCAGGACCAGCAGAAGCAATAAGATATGGAATTGATAATTCAACAGGTAATTCAGTATGT
>CEVG01029163.1_pt1 | contig 21703 bp, 21 predicted proteins | sample 356511 | NCBI WGS metagenome assembly CEVG01 (sample SAMEA2623426, study PRJEB7988) | marine metagenome | biome: marine biome (ENVO:00000447); feature: surface water layer (ENVO:00002042); material: "saline water (ENVO:00002010), including plankton (ENVO:xxxxxxxx)" | depth 5 m | reverse complement strand
AGCAATAGTTAATTTTTTCATTGAAATAGAAAGATTTTGAAAATGTAGGTTTTGAAAATGTCTGCATTCATTTTGGCTACAGTAGCCATCTAAACACAAGCAAGAGGCATCCATCTTAAATGGACGGAAGAACTTAAAAGGGAACTAAGCTTTAAGTCTTGGAGGTGGAGTTTCTATTTCGAAATAGGCATTACTGGGTTCTTGCCTGAAACTATATAATTTTCCTAAAAACTCTATGTCGTGAGATTTTGTAAACTCACAGATATTCGCTGATAAATTCAATTTCTTGGAGGAAATACTGCAGTTAGCTACAATTTCTTTTTTAGAATCTTTTTGATCGGTTACAAAATTACAAATATCACAAGGGTGATCACCTCCGAAAGTCCATTCAACAGATATACCTATTGAATCTGTTTCTTCATAAAATTCTTCAAACATTGAAATCCATGCACCCATCTGAATGAGAGCCAAAGGTAACCCACTTATTATAATTACTGAAAGCAGTGATAAGTATGATATGACTTTACTTAACATTATGTATAGCTCCTTAATAATTATGAATATAAAAAATATTCAACATTTAAGTTTAAGATTTATACAATTTATGAAGGGTTAAGTAGGATTTAAAGTAGCGTTCGTTCAATCGTCCAATAAATACCAAACAAAGCTATCAGACTGGAACCAGGAATAACGATCCATTTCCTGTAAGTTTCCTTATTTTTAATCCAAAAGGTAAGTCCCAGAACAATTGCTATTACAGCTAATTGTCCAAATTCAACTCCGATATTGAATCCAAGTAGACCTATGATTAGCGAAGTTGGATCAAGATTGAAGGCAGATAGAGCCCCGGCAAACCCAAGACCATGTATAAGACCAAAAAAGAAAACAATTATTAGACGCAGATGTCTATATCCTGGGAACAATATATTCTCTATGGCAACCACCGCAATACTTGCAGCAATTATCGGCTCAACCACGCTTGGTGAGGCAGAAATGAGATCTAAAGTTGCTAAACCTAAAGTTATTGTATGAGCTACTGTAAAAACAGAAATCTGATAAATTATAGGTTTCCATTGTCTTGATAAAAAGAACAGCCCCAAGACAAATAATATATGATCCAAACCCAATGGTAGAACATGTACAAAACCTTGTCGCCCGAAGGAAAAAAAAGTACTCCTCGCATCAGCGGTTTTTTCCTCCTGACTTTTTTCTTTTAGGCTAACAGGCTCTTTTAAAACGACTTTTTCTTCAATAGACTCCTGAATGAAATTTAGTTCCAACTTAAAGCTTTCTTCGCTGGGAAATAATACATTAACTCGTCTTTGAGGTTTTCCGTTAATAATATTTGTAAATACCAAGTCATAGGGAGTACTGGCCTTTGACTTAATTTGATAAAAAGTGGAATCACTATCGAGTTGCTTTGAATAAGTTCCTTTGATTGCGATCAAATTTTCTTCTTCTTCTTGAGTTTTTGAATCAAATTCAAATTTAAAATCAGGGGTGAACCAAGTTTGATCCCCAAATCTGATCTCCAAAGAATTTTTAAGCATATTAATTGCTTGAAGGATGAGTTCATCTTTTTTTTCTTTTGAATAGCTTTCAAAAACACTTTGGCTTAGAAAAGGAACATCTTCTGGATCTTCTGCAAAGCACCTAGTATCGATCTCCACAATAATTTTACAGGATCCATTATGTTCAAAATTTCCAATTACTGGAATATCTGGAATGGGGTGAGATTTAAGTGAGCCAATTAGAGTAAAAAAAAGCCAGGGAATTATATGAAATCTCATGAATGAGTTAAAGAGAGGATCAATTTAAGGATAGAAGTTATAAAAGTTTTATTATAAAAATTAGTAATTATTACTTGTCTATATCCTTTTTGGGTGTTGAATGAAAATTTTATTATTATTAACCATTACAAATTACCCATTATGAAAAAAGTATTCGTATTCCTTGCTTCACTTGCATTTGCAGGTTCTGTTTTTGCTGGATGCCCATCCAAACCTATCCATGGCAAAGTTGTTGGATTTGATGAAGAGTCCAAAACACTCACAGTTGCTCAAGGTAAAAAAGAGAAAAAAGTACAAGTAGGAAGTAAAACTGAAATGGTCGGCATTGATTGTCCTTCCAAACTCAAAAAGGGTGCACGCGTAACTATTGATGGCTGCAATTGCAAAAACAAAACTGCATCAAAAGTAGCTCTTGCCAAAGGCAAAGGAAAAAAAGAAAAGAAAGGATAATTTCTTTTTAAAATTTTTAACAAGCCCCTAATTAATTAGGGGCTTTTTTTTTGACCTAAATTTTTGGCTAGGATTTCATAAATAGGCTGAATGAAACTTTTATTTGATATCAACCAAATGGCAAGAAAGCTTACAAAAGCAACTGAAGCCATGGCTCCAGCTATTGAACAATCCATCCATCTAGCAAAGAAAAAACCACCAATGGAATAAAGTAATGCCAAGGGAAATGTGGAAAATAAAATAACAGGTAATCTAGTGGAAAATAATGATGCCGTGGTTGATGGGAATACCAGCATCGCAACTACCAATATAACACCTACAGACTCCAAGGCTGATACGATTGTTATAGCTAGAGCAAACATTAAGGCATAATGAATAGTTTTTACTGGAATTCCGATTGAATTAGATAGGATTTCGTCAAAACTTGTTATCACAAGTTGTTTGTAAAAAATTATAATTAATAAGATTAAAACAATAGTGATCGCAAGCATCGCAAAAATTGGTCGAGGACCAAAATTGATAGATCCTATTTTAATGTTTTCGGCAAGTGGAGTCATTCCGATTTCGCCATATAAAAGACATTCTGCATCGATGTGTACATGATGTCCCATTTGAGATATTAAAAGTATTCCTAATGCGAAAAAACTTGTAAAAGTTAGTCCGAGTGCTGCGTCTGGTTTTAGGTGGGTTTTTCTCTGTAACCATTCTATACAAAAACTGCATGCTAAGCCTGCAATACATGCACCCAAAAACATTGGGATTAAAGCAGTCGATTGAAACGCTATGATTGCTAAAACTATTCCCGGTAGAATACTATGGCTGATAGCGTCACCCATTAGGGCTAATTTCCTAAGGACTAAAAATGTTCCAATTAATCCGCATGAAAAAGAAATTAAAAAGCCCATTAATATAATTTCACTATTCCAAATAATGTCATCTTTCGACATCCAAGGTTCGTAAAAAATTTCTGAAAAATTAAATGGTGGAAAAATAGATTTCATTTTTCGTGTACATTAATAAATCCCCGATCTATGTCTTGCTGGCTAGGTATTAGTTTTCCATGAGGATCCTTCCTTGGGTTAGATAATATTCTTTCTATCTTTCTAACTATTTCATCACCGAGAATATGTTCAATTTTTTCTGCATCGTCATGAACATGGTCAGGAGCATAATGTGCTTGGTTTGTTAAGTATAACTCCCATAAGCGATGGTTTCTGATAATTCTGCATGCATTGCTCCATCCGACAGAAGTTAAGGAAAGAATACTTTCTCCAGGTAGCATGGATGGTTCTTTTTTTGCAACATGTGCATATTCCCGTTTAACTAGATTTTTTGCTTCTCTTTGTGCTTCCGCGATGCTGACCTTTCTCCTTTTAGCAAGGTCACTTATGTTTATTTGATCCTGTGTAAAGTGATTTTTTTCCAATACTTGGTAAACTGCCTTAAGGGTATTTTCTAACGAAATTTTATCCCGATATTTCCGCAGTCGAAACTTTTCAAAAAATACTCCTTTTTTAGGATTGAATAAGTGTACAATTATAAAAATGACAGTTGAGGAAAGTACAATCAAAGGACCTGTTGGCAATTGGTTTCCAAGGAAAGAAATGTAGCATCCAATTACCCCAGCAATTATCCCTAAGCAAGCTGAGCATAGAAGTAATGAATTCATCCGCTGTGTTATCATTAATGCGGTTGCTGCTGGAATTATAAGTAATGCTGAAACAAGTATTACACCCACCAACTGAAGAGATGTAATAACTGTAAAGGAAAGTAGTACCCAGAGTATATATTGTAGTAAATGAATGGGTAAGCCGATAGAACAAGCAAAGCCTTCATCAAATCCAGTAACTAGCATTTCTTTATAGAATAAAAAGATAAATAGGCATACCAGGGTAGTAGATATTCCAATAATTAAAATATCAGACAAAGAGAGTCCGGTGATTTGACCAAATAAGTACCTGTCTATTCCGGATTGGTTTCCATATTCTAATTTTTGGATCCGAGTGAGCAAGCATATGCCAATTGCATAAAAGCCAGAAAGTACCAATCCTAGAATACTGTCTAAATGAATACGAGTGGTTCTGCGTATGAGAGAAATTAAAGAAACACCCAAAAAGCCTGCTATTAATGCACCTAGAATTATACCGAATGAATTTTTGGACTCCGTACAAATAAAACCTACAGCAATTCCTGGAAGAACAGCATGTGAAAGGGTATCGCCAAAAAGCGAAAGTTTTCTAGTTACAACAAAGCTTCCAATGAGTCCGCAACCACTTCCCATTAAAATTATTCCTGAAAGAATTAGTTTTACTGAATAATCAGAAAAAGAAAAAAACCTAGTGGTTTTTTCGTACAGATTATAATTTTCAGAAATTTGTTCTGCATGGGCAATTGTACCTAGCAACCCTAGAGATAAAATAATTATCCGAATCAGCATTTCTTAAAATGTTATGAATTAATTACGCGTTATCTGAAGCATTCGCTAAATTATAAAACTATTTCGTAATCTTAGTATTTTGTTTTATGGACTCGTCTGCAATTTCAGAAAGTATGGCAAGGCGACCACCATAGGTTTTCTGTAAAAGATCTTTTGTGAATACATTTTTTGTTTTCCCGTGAGCAACAAGCCTCATGTTCAAGAGTATTAATTCGTCAAAATATTCTTTTGCATTTGATAGATCGTGATGTACCACTACAACTGTTTTGCCTGAGGACTTTAATTCTCGTAATAAATTAATTATTGATTTTTCAGTTACTGCATCTACTCCAGAAAAGGGCTCATCCATAAGATAAAGATCACTTTCTTGTGCTAAAGCTCGTGCTAGAAAAACTCTTTGCTGTTGCCCTCCTGAGAGCTTTCCAATTTGGCGATTTGCGAAAGATGACATATTAACTTTTTCCAGACATTCATTTGCAATTTCGCGATCTTTCTTTTGAATCCTTCTAAACCAGCCCAAGTGGCCATACCTTCCCATTAAAACAACATCTAAAACAGAAACCGGGAAGTCCCAGTCCACAGATTCTCGCTGGGGAATGTAACCAACCCGTTTGTATGATCTCTTACCTGATTGACCAAAAATCTTTACCCAACCTCCATTACGTTTAGTAATTCCCATAACAGATTTTATAAGAGTGGATTTCCCTGCACCATTGGGACCAATTATGCCAACCAATTTACCTTCATTAATACAAAGATCAATGCCATACAGAACAGGTTTCCTATTAAAAGAAACTGTTAGGTCATGAATTTCAAGAGGTGCTGGTATGGCATTCATCTTAATGAATCAACAATAGTATTTACATTATGAATCATCATACCTGCCCATGTATTACACTTGTATGTTTTATCATTTGGACCTATTGCAAAGTCTTTTTCACTGCCTAATGCGTCTGAGAACAGTTCACCCCCAATAGAAGTTTTACTCTCTTTCGCAATTTCTGTAAGTGCATCAGGGTTCACGCTGCTTTCGACAAATATAGCAGGTATCTTTTCTTCTTTTATTAATTGAACTAAATTTGCCCTATCGGCTAGACCAGCTTCAGTTGCCGTTGATATACCTTGTAATGCGATTACTTTTATACCCATTGCCCGGCCAAAATATTTAAATGCATCATGGCTAGTAATTAATTTTCTTTGAGTCAGCGGTATCGAATTAACTCTTTTTTTTGCCCAATCATAAATAAAAGAGATTTCATTTACAAGATTCTGCGCATTGGCTTTGTAAAACTCGCTTCCTTCAGGATCCACCCTTGCAAGTTCATTTGATAAATTCATAACAACTTCAGACCAAATTAATGGATCAAACCATACATGGGGATCAGGATGATTTTTCGAATCTTCAAAATCATTTGAAAATAGGATTTTATCTTCTCTTAAATTAGCGGTCGCGTTGTATGTGAGAATGCCTTTTTTCTGAGTGTTTTTTAAAGTCTCTGATAATTTACCTTCTAGCATCATTCCGTGAAAGATGATTAAATCCGATTTAGAAATAGCCAAAATATCACGAGATGTTGGTTTGTAAATATGAGGATCAACCCCCGGCCCCATAAGCGAAGTAACTGATAAACGGTCATTAGTAAGGCGGTTTACTATATCATGAAGATGCGTAGTGGTTACAACAACTTTGGGAAGAGCATCAGATTTCGAGAGACTAGCCTGTGGAAAGTTTTCATCCGAACTGCAGCAAGAAAGGATAGAAAATATTAAAATTGGCAATTGTCCGATCAGCGACTTTATGCTTGCAAATATATTTCTTAGCTTACTAAAAATCATAACTTTGACTAATCAAAATAAATAAAAAAATAATTGTGTCAATTTGTTAAAAATTCAATGCTTTAAATACATGCCCACCCCGACTGTAGAAAATTATCTAAAACGTATTCTTATGCTTTCAATGGAATGCAAGGGCAGTGAGGTGCCGATGGGATTAATTGCATCTTCTCTCGGAGTAACTCCCGGTACAGCAACTTCAATGGTAAAAAATTTACAGAAGGAAAAATGGCTTAATTATAAATCCAGAAAAGGTGTAATCCTAACAAATTCCGGAAAAAAAATTGGTATGAGAATGATCAGGAGGCATCGACTCCTTGAAACTTTTCTTGTAGATACTTTAGGTTTGGATTGGAGTGAAATTCATGATGAAGCTGAAGAGTTGGAGCATTCAATTTCCGAGAAAGTTCTAGAGAGATTAGATGATTTTTTAGGAAACCCCCGGCATGATCCTCATGGGCATCCTATTCCCACTAAGAGTGGAGCAATTCGGAGATCGCCTCATAAAACTTTGCTAGATTGTGTAATGGGTAAGAAAGTTAAGATTGAGTCAATATTAGATCAAAGCGTTGAGTTTTTAAATTTTGCCAAGAAGAAGAAGTTAATGCCTGGCAAGATGATCATTGTTCACAACCGAGAAAAAATTGCTGACACTGTTGAATTACAAATTGAGAAAAACCCAACTTTCTCATTGGGTTTTTTGTCTGCAGATAAAATTTTGGTGACTGATTGAGTGATTTCACTGAGATTAAAATTTCTTATATATTAAAAAATTCGTTGCCCATCTATTCAAATAATCCCAATCTAAAGACCCCTTTTTGTGAAACTTGCAAAATTACATGTAATTAAAATCCAAAATCTTATTATATTATGCCAAGAACAGTAACTTTATTTACCGGCCAATGGGCCGATCTCTCATTACCTGATCTTGCTGCTAAAGCAGCAGAAATGGGTTACGAAGGTCTTGAATTAGCTTGTTGGGGTGACCATTTTGATGTGGATAAGGCTGCGATTTCCAAAAAGTATTGTAAGGAAAGATGGGAGATTTTAGGCGACCATGGTTTGACGGCATATGCTATTTCAAGTCACTTGGTTGGGCAGGCAGTCTGCGATTTAATTGATGAGCGTCACAAAGCTATTTTACCTCCCGATGTTTGGGGAGAAGGGGATCCTGAGAAAGTTCGTAAACGTGCTGCCAAGAAACTGGCTAAAACGGCAAAAGCTTGTCGTAATTTTATTAATGAGAAACCTGGCAGAAAAAAGAAAGATGATTTTCCGGCTGTTGTAAATGGATTTACAGGATCAAGTATTTGGCATTCTATTTACGCTTTTCCACCCACGGATCAGGCATATTGGGATAAGGGTTTTGCGGATTTTGCTAAACGTTTTGGTCCCATTCTTCAGGAATTTGATAAGCAAAATGTGAATTTTGCTTTGGAGGTGCACCCAACAGAAATTGCTTTTGATATTGCTAGTGCTCAACGTGCACTTGAAGCTGTTAAAGGTCATAAAAGATTTGGTTTTAATTATGATCCTTCTCACCTTGGGTACCAAGGCGTCGATTATGTTAAGTTTATACGGATTTTTTCAGATCGTATTTTCCACGCCCACATGAAAGATGCTTGGTGGGGGCATGGTGATGGAACTGTTGGGGTTTTTGGTGGTCACACAACATTTGCTGATCCGAGGCGTCAATGGGATTTTCGTTCTGTTGGTCGTGGAGATGTTGATTTTGAAGAAATCATCGTAGCACTGAACGATGTTGGATATGCCGGACCTCTTTCCATTGAATGGGAAGATAGTCGCATGGACCGCTTTCATGGTGCTGCCGAATCTTGTGAATTTGTGAAGCAATTGGATTTTACTCCAAATCAAATGGCATTTGATTCTGCTTTTGATAAAGAAAACCAATAAACGTACACGAAATTTGTTATGAAAAGAAAATTACGAATGGGTATGGTAGGAGGTGGACGGGGTGCTTTTATAGGCGGCGTTCATCGTAGAGCTGCCAATCTTGACGGGAACATTGAACTCGTAGCAGGTGCTTTTTCTTCAGATCCTAAAAAAAGTAAACTTTCAGGAAAAGACTTTCATTTGGATCCATCAAGGATTTATGGATCTTATATGGAAATGGCTGAAAAAGAGAAAGCACTTCCAGAAAATGAAAGAATCGATTTCGTAACTATTGTTGTACAAAATTATTTACATTTTGAAGTCGCAAAAACATTTTTACAGGCAGGTTTTAATGTAATTTGCGACAAACCAGTTACATATGATTTAGCTCAGGCTAGAGAATTAAGAAAGATCATAAATAAAACCAAGAAGGTTTTTGCCTTAACTCACAACTATACAGGTTACCCAATGGTTAAGCTTGCCAAAGATATGGTTAAGAAAGGTGAGCTTGGTAAAATCATTAAAGTGGTTTGTGAATATCCCCAGGGTTATGCTATTACAGCTCTAACGGGTGAAGAAAAAGCAATTGCTAATTGGCGGGCAAATCCAGAAATTGCTGGAATTTCAAATTGTATGGGTGATATTGGCACTCATGCAGAGAACCTTGTCCATTACATCACCGGTTTGGAAATTGATAAACTATGTGCGGATTTATCTGTTAATATTCCTAATCGTAAGCTCGATGATGATGGCAATGTGCTAGTGCGTTTTAAAGGTGGTGCACGAGGAATAATCTATGCCTCACAAGTATCAAACGGGGACGAAAATGATTTGAATATCCGAGTATACGGAACCAAGAAATCAATTGAGTGGCACCAGGAGGAACCTAATGATTTATTGGTAAAGGACGCACGTGCTCCCCGACAGGTATGGCGCCGAGGAAATGGTTATATCACCGGAGCTGCTGTTGAGAACACAAGAATTCCTTTTGGGCACCCTGAGGGATTTATCGAAGCTTTTGCTAATGTATATAACGCTGCATCTGTAGCTATTAAAGATGAGATTGCCGGTAAATACCCAAGAAAATCTGGATACGACTTTCCTGATATCCGAGACGGTATGAATGGAATGGCTTTTATAGAAACAGTTGTGAAGAGTTCTAATTCAAAAGAAAAATGGGTAAAATTTCCCACACTTCCAAAGTAAGGTTTTTATGAGTAAGAAAATTGGAATAATCGGAGCAGGAGGAATGCTTCAATATCACGCAGCTGGATTTCGAGCTGGCGGAGCTGAACTTGTCGCAATATGTGATATGAATGAACAGGCTGCCCAAAAAGCGGCCAAAGAATATGATGTCTCTCATGTATTTTCTGACTCAGCAAAAATGTTGAGTGAGTTATCTGAGTTGGATGCCATTAGCATCATTACTCCAAATCGAACTCATCGACCTTTGGCAGTTCAGGCACTTGAAGCAGGAAAGCATGTTTTTTGCGAAAAACCACCAGCATTAAATGCATCCGAAGTAGATGAAATGAAAAAAGCATCGGAACAAGCTGGTAAGACTTTGATGTTTAATTTCAATAATCGTGCAAGGCCTGAATCGTATGCTTTGAGAAAATATATTGAAGCTGGGGAAGTTGGGCAGATTAATTCAGCTCAAGCTAAATGGATTCGTAGAACTGGAATTCCTGGTTTTGGAGGTTGGTTTACAAATAAATCTATGTCAGGTGGTGGCCCTTTAATTGATTTATTACACATGGTCGATTTAGCCCTTTACTACATGGACTATCCAAATCCTAGTCATGTACTAGCTCAAACTTTTAACGATTTTATCGAGAATAAAGAGTTTAAAGGCCCATGGGGTATTCCTGATGTTGCGGATGGTGTAACTGATGTGGAAAGTGCGGCACATGGCTTTGTAACCTTTGACACCGGTCAAGTTCTGAATTTTCAAATTTCGTGGGCGGAGATGAATAAGCGTGAGGAAGTATCTGTCACTTTCCAAGGTAAAAAAGCTGGTGGTATGATTCGGCGCCTTTTTGGTTCTGATGGTTTGGATGAAACTGCGATGGATGATTGTGAACTATATGTTCAGGAACACGGTAGGAGTGTTAATCGTTCAATCATTACAGAACCTAACGAAGATATGGGGAGAATTCGCTCTGCTGAAAATTTTGTTAGGACAATTAGCGGAGAAGAAAGCCCTCTTAATACACCTGATCAGGCTCTTGCTTTGATGAAGATAATCGATGCGACATATCATTCCGCTAACAGTGGAAAACCTGTAGAGATAGACTAGTACATATTCATGTTCAAAGAATCTTGCTTCTGAGGGCAATTTCAGACATTTTAGAATTAAATCATGGGTAAACAATATAATAAAGTTATTAAACGAAGAAGACGTGCTGCTTATCTTGCAAAAAGAAAAGCGGCATTGAAACAGTTTGCCGGAAAATCGGTAAAAACTGAAAAAGTTAAGGCCACCAAGCCTAAAGTTGCTAAAAAACCAGTAGCCAAAAAAGAAAAGGTAGTAGAAAAAACTGAGCCCGTAGCTGAAAAAGCTAACCCAGTAGATGTTTTAGGACCCGATGATGTACCTACAGTTGATGAATCTTCATCAGAAAATAAAGATGATGGTGCATCGAAGGATGAATCAAATGGTTCTGAGTCTAGTTAATAAATAAAATTTTTTATGAGCAAACTATTTGTTCTGCTCCTTTCAATTTTATCATTAATATTGGAAGCTTTTGCCGCTACTGAACTCCAATTTGTTTCTCACAAATATTATAATTCTTCAGAATTAACTAGATTATCCGAATATTTTACTGGTCAAGAGTATGATGGCAGGAAAATTTTTTTAAGAAGCCAAAAGAGTCGTGATGGCTTTTATTTTTCTTTTCCTATTCCGGAATTAATCGTCAGTAGTAGTTATAATTATCAAATTATGTTGTCTATTATTAAAAGGGGAGATTCTACTGAAGAAAAGTTTTCTTTTGAGTTGCCTCAAAATATAGATAACAAAAATGAGATTTTTGTAGGGCTTACCGGAAATGATTGGTCTCATAGTGATGAACTTATCGCATGGAAATTAGTTATTAATAAAATGCCCGGACAGACTTTATTTTTGAAGAAAAGTTTTCTTTGGGATCACGACTAAAATTTGGGTCATATTAGTTTTATGTCTCCTTGGAAAGAACTTATAAAACCAAGGAATTTGAGCTTACTTGGATTGAGGGAGACCTTAGAAGGCGGTCAGACTTTTTCGTGGGATCGAACTTCTGATTGTTCTTGGATTGGGAGTTTTAATAGCAAGTTAGTTGAATTGAAGTTTGCAGACGATTTCCTTTATTGGCGAACTTCTTCAGCGCATTCAATTACAGAAAGTGAAATTAAAGAGTATTTTTGGTTAGATTCATCTTATGAGGATGCTATTGATAATTTACCATGGCGCAGTGATCCGATTTTAAATAGTTCGATTAAAAAATTAATGGGATTAACTATTTTAAGGCAACCTTTAGACGAAACATTATTTTATTTTATATTAAGCTCCGCTAAAAGTATCGTTCAAATTAAAGAAATTGGTCATTCTGTATGTAAAAAATGGGGTCAATCATTGGGGTGTAACCATTGGAGCTTTCCAGGATGGAACCGAATAGCTGAAATATCAGAAAATGAACTTCGATCTTTAAAACTTGGATATCGAGCTAAATATGTATCTGAAACTGCAAAGCTTATCAGAGCACGAAAAGGGTGGTTGAGGTCGATACTTAAACTTGACTATGCACATGCGAAAATTGAACTTAAAAGCCTTCCGGGTGTTGGTGATAAAGTTGCCGATTGTGTTTTACTTTTTGGTGGTAATTTCCACCAGGCATTTCCAATTGACACTTGGATAGAAAAAAGCCTCGAGAAAAGATATGATTTAAAGGGATGGAATTCTAAACAGAAAGTTCATTTTGCACATGTCCATTTTGGAAAATTTGCAGGACTTGCCCAACAGTTTCTTTTTTCTGCTGAGAGATTGAATATTTTTAATTAAATCCAGTTTTTTCACTAAATTAAGACAATTTTAAAGTCCTTTTGGTTGAATGGCACAAAAGTTGCAGACTTCATTTAATGTAACCTTTTTAATAAATGATTCCAAATGCCTTTGCTAATTATCAAACAGAAAATTTCTTTGATGAAATGTTTCAACAATCCGATAATTTAAAAGCTTTCGACTATTATCAATCAATTTATGAACGAATCGGCAATTTATCAGAAAATGAATTTGAGCAAAAGAAAAAGCAGGCGGATTCATCATTTCTCGAACATGGAGTTACTTTTACAGTTTACGGGGATGAAAAAGGAACTGAGCGAATATTTCCATTCGATCTTATACCTCGAGTAATTCCAGACACTGAGTGGCAAAAGGTCGAGCAGGGTTTACGACAGCGAATCCTTGCTCTTAATCTTTTTCTCAATGATGTTTATCATGGTAAGAAAATTATTTCTGATGGAGTGATTCCCGAAGAAGTTGTTAACACCTCTGCCCATTACAGAAAAGAAATGGTCGGTTTTGATGTTCCGCAGGATATATACATTCATGTCTGCGGGTCTGATCTTATCAGGGATGAGAATGGTAAATATTTGGTATTGGAGGATAATGCACGTTGCCCATCGGGTGCATCCTACCTTTTGGAAAATCGGGAAATTATGAAAAAAACTTTTCCACGGACTTATCAAAAAATGTCTGTCAGGTCTGTGGAAGAATACCCGGAGCTTCTTCTAAGATCTCTCGAATACCTTTCACCTCGAAAATCTCAAAAGCCTGTCTGCGTACTTTTAACTCCTGGAGTTTATAATAGCGCTTATTTTGAGCATACCTTTCTTGCCCGCCAAATGGGGATAGAAATTGTAGAAGGCAAGGATTTGATTGCGATTGATGGTTTTGTCTACATGAGAACAACACAAGGTCTGGTTCAGGTGGATGTAATTTATCGGAGATTGGATGATGAATTTCTTGACCCGCTCTTCTTTAATAAAGAATCTTTGCTCGGTGTAAGTGGATTAATGGATGCTTATCTTAAAGGTAATGTTTCTCTTGCCAATGGTATCGGAACTGGTGTGGTTGATGATAAGGTTACTTATGCTTATGTTCCTGAAATGATTCGTTATTATTTAGGGCAGGAACCGGTTCTTGAACAAGTACCTACTTATTTGTGCTGGCGGGATCAGGATAGAAAATTTGTTTTGAACAATCTTTCGGAATTGGTTGTAAAGTCAGCCAATGAGTCAGGTGGGTACGGCATGCTTATAGGAAATGTATCAACTCAAAATGAAAGGGATGAATTTGCTACTCGAATAAAAGAATGTCCGCGTGACTATATTGCACAACCCATCATTTCACTCTCTAGGCATCCAACTTTTTGCCCTGAAGGGGTTCAGGGAAGGCATGTCGACTTGAGACCTTTTATACTTTATGGCGATGATATTGAGATCGTGCCTGGAGGATTAACGCGTGTTGCACTAGAAAAAGATTCTTTAGTTGTAAATTCTTCGCAGGGTGGAGGCAGTAAAGACACTTGGGTCTTGAGTACCTGATATGCTTTCAAGAGTTGCAGATAATCTTTACTGGATGAGTCGGTATGTTGAAAGGGCCGAAGGTGTTACCCGCTTGGTTGAGGTAAACCGGGATACGGATCTAGAATTTAATACGAATGAAAATAGACGCGATTACTGGCAGTCTGCTCTTAGTGCAATGTGTGCGGTTAATGATTTTGCTAATGACGAATTTCACGACCATGAACTTTTTATTTTATTTTCTAAGAATTGGTCGAGTTCAGTGTTAACCTGTATTAATATGGCTAGAGAAAATGCCAGAATGGTAAGGGATCAATTATCCGAAGAAATCTGGGTTGAACTTAACAATCTTTATCTATTTATGAATTCACCGTCTATTTCTGAGAAATTTAACTCAGATCCGGAGAATTTTTTTCGAAGGACAATACGTTTTTCTCTTGTATTTCAGGGACTTACCGATGCCACCATTCATCATGATGAAGGGTGGCGATTCATGTCACTCGGTAGATATTTGGAAAGATCCGATCAGACAAGTCGTGTGCTGGACACACTTACTTTACTTGGAGAAGAACCCTCTCGTTTGGATTTGATTGGAGCCTTACGAAGTTGTAGTGCTTTGTCGGCTTATCGTCGTCAATACCAAGGTGCTCTTTCCTTGCGAAATGTGGCAGATTTTCTCTTATTTTCGAGGGACTTTCCTAGGTCTTTACGATTTGCCGTTTCTCGAATAGATACTTTGCTTCATGAAATTTCTGGTGTTCCTTCCGGAAATTTTTCTAACGAAGCGGAGCGATTAACTGGTAGTGCACTTGCACAGCTTAATTTCTCTGGAATTGAATCTTTGCTAGCCGATGGTTTACACGAATCAATTGATCAATTACAAAGAAAGTTGATCGAAGTTGGACAGAGTATTTTTGAAACCTATGTACTTTTACCTTTTGAAATTAAAAACGCCGATGTTGCTCCGATGGTTCAACGACAAATGCAACAGCAATAGATAAGTGGCGGCTTATGCGTCTCTATATTTTACATAAGACTCATTATAGATATCCATCTCCTGTTCGCGAAAGTTTTAATGAACTCCGGCTTCATCCTCTCACTAATGATTGGCAAAGCTGTGAGTCATGTTTCGTAAGCGTACTACCAACTGCTCAAATGAGGCAGTACTTGGATTTAAATGGAAACCTTGTTCATCATTTTGAAATCCCCAATGATCATTCAAAATTGTTGATCGAGAGTCGTTCCACAGTGGTCACCCAAAAGCGAGTTGATTTTGATAATTTCCCTTACGGTTCCACCATGAAATCATTGCGGGAAGTCGAGGGGAATCCAGATTGTCGCCCTTATCTACAAAGCTCAAACTATATAGACATTAGTCCTGAAATATGGAGATCGGCTGTTGATATTCAGGGAAATTCCAAAGATGTTTTCCAGACAGCTTATCAAATCATGGAGCATATTTATTTAAACTATGAATATTGTGTTTCCACTACAAGCGTAAGTACTCACGCGAATGAAGTTCTTGAAAGAAGAAAAGGCGTTTGTCAGGATTTTGCTCATGTTGCAATTGCCTTATGCCGATGTTTAGGTATTCCAGCAAGATATGTTAGTGGTTACTTTTATGATCCAACACGTAATCAAACTATGAGAGGTTCTGGAGCTTCGCATGCGTGGCTAGAGGTGCTTGTTAATGGGAATGGATGGTTTGGACTTGATCCCACCAATAATCGTGTCGTGGATGATAATTATGTAATTATAGGATCGGGACGGGATTACAGGGATGTTTCACCGGTAACAGGAACTTATTTTGGTAGATTACCGGAGAGCATGAATGTTGATGTTCAGGTCAAAAGACTAGACATTTAAAAACTGATAAGGTTGTTAGGAGATGGAATCGCATTTATTAACTCTTTTGTATAATTTTGTCTAGGTTTTGCGTATAAATCTTCTGCATTTCCAAATTCGATGATTTGTCCCGCACGCATGACTGCAACATAATCAGATATAAATTTAACCACTGAAAGGTCATGAGAGATGAAAAGATAAGTCAGCTGTCTTTTTCTTTGTAATTCTTTTAACAGATTAAGAACTTGCGCTTGGACGGATACATCCATTGCAGAAACGCATTCGTCGCAAACGATAAACTCAGGCTCAACCGCAAGGGCTCTAGCCACGCAGATTCGCTGCCTCTGACCACCTGAAAATTCATGGGGATAGCGTAATAGATAAGCGGATGAAAGGCCTACTTCTTCAAGAAGATTGACAACTCTATCTCTTCGATTGGATTGTTTATCTCCAATATTGTGCACTAGCATAGGCTCTGTTAAAGCCTGTTCGATAGTTAAGCGAGGGTTGAGCGATGCATAGGGGTCTTGAAATATGATTTGCATCTTTTTCCGATATTTAAGCAGTCCCCCCCTTGGTAATTTTGCGAGCGATTTTCCGTCGTAAAGAATTTCTCCTGTGGTTGGTTGGATTAAATTAAGGATCGCTCTTCCAGTGGTTGTCTTACCACACCCTGATTCACCAACAAGCCCCAGTGTCTTTCCTTTATGAATGGTTAAATCAATTCCATTTACTGCACGTACTTCTTCTGATTTTCCTCCAAATAATACCTTCGATGAGCGAAAGTAAACAGTGAGGTTACGTACTTCAACCAAAGGTTGAGTATGTTTATTTTTAGAATTTTGTTTTTTTTCTACTAATTGTCCGAGAGTAGATTCGATATTATCCTTCTCAAGAATTTTAATGGTACCGTCCTTATTTTCAATTGTATCCATAAAATCATCGACGGTTGGAAGAGTTTGATACTTGCAGTCCAATGAAGGTCTGCATGCAAGGAGTCCTTTAACATACGGATGTTTCGGTCTGGAAAAAATTTCCTTAACACTTCCTTGCTCAACGATCTTTCCGCGATACATGACTACAATACGATCTGCAATCTCGGCAACTACTCCTAGGTCGTGAGTGATGAATAGAACTGAAATATCAAACTCTTCCCGCAAGGATTTCAGAATTTTCAAAATTCTCGCTTGAACCGTTACATCGAGTGCTGTCGTTGGTTCATCTGCCAGTAAGAGATCTGGTTTGGTAACCAAAGCCATGGCAATCATTGCACGCTGTCGCATACCACCGGAGAATTCGTGGGGATAGGATTGAGCTCTTTTCTCTGCGTCCCGAATGCCCACTTTTTTCATTATTTCAATAGCTTGTCTTTCCGCTTCATCATGTGATAATTTATCATGGATAATGAGTGGTTCTGCAATTTGGTCGACAATTGTTATAAATGGATTGAGGCAGCTCATAGGATCCTGAAAGATCATGGAGATTCGTTTGCCTCTTAAAGCCCTCAGGGCATTCTTGGGAAGGTTTACAAGATCGTCACCTTGAAAATGTATACTTCCTCCTTCTACGCATGCTGGTGGTTGAGGAAGAAGTCCAAGCATGGTATGACAGGTTACTGATTTACCGGATCCCGATTCTCCTACAACTCCAATAATTTCACCTTTATCAATCGAGAATGAGATGTTGTCTACGGCTCTTATTGTTCCTGAACGGGTGTGGAAAAAAGTCTTAAGATTTTTGATCTCCAGAAATTTCATCAGTCTTTTGCAGATTTTGGATCAAGAGCGTCACGCAGTCCGTCTCCGAGAAAATTAAGGGCGAGTAAGGTCAGCGAAAAGAAAAGTCCGGGGAATAAAATTAACCAAGGTGCAATATCCATTTTTTCCGATCCTTCTTTAATTAGGCTACCCCATGAGCTCATAGGTGCCTGCACGCCGAGTCCCAAAAAGCTGAGCACTGCTTCAAGTAGCATCACAGCAGGAACTGTAAGGGTTGCATATACAATTACAGGTCCAATCAGGTTGGGGAGGATATGACGAAAGAGTATACGTGAATGAGAATACCCAAGGGCACGAGCAGCTTCGATAAACTCGGCTTCTTTAAGGCTCAAGGTTTGTCCTCGGGTAATCCGTGCCATGGTCAGCCACTCCACTGCCCCAATCGCGATAAAGAGTAGAACAAAATTTCGGCCAAAAAGAACCATAAGTAGGATTACAAAAATGGTAAAAGGCAGAGAGTATAGGATATCTACAATTCTCATCATCAGAGCATCGGTTTTTCCTCCAAGATATCCAGAGATCATTCCATAGGTTACCCCGATGATCAGAGAGACTGCAGTCGCAAGAAATCCGACAGCTAAAGAAATTCTTCCTCCATGAAGCACGCGGGCAAATAGGTCTCTACCTAAATTATCTGTTCCAAAAAGATGAGTAGATCCAGGAGATGCAAAAGTATTGTTTAGGTTTTGATCTTCGTAACTGGTTGAGATGATTTCAGGTCCAATTAAAGAAAAAATTGAAATAAAAATAAAAAAGAAAAGACTTAAACTGGCGAGGCGGTTGGCCCGAAGCCTGATCCATGCATCTCGCCAGAGTGAGGAGCCCTCTGAAGGTTCGGCAATCAAATTCTCGGTTTTTGCACTTTCGATACTCATTTCTTTCTCGATTTTGGATCAAGGCTTGCTTGGATAATATCAACTACAAGATTGAGAAGTATGATGAGGCAGGCATAAAAAAGTACGGTCCCAAGAACCATGGTATAATCACGATTAAACGCAGCAGTTACAAAAAAACGTCCTAAGCCTGGTATAAAGAAAATGCTTTCGATGATAAATGATCCGCTTATCAACCCGGCAAAGGCAGGTCCCAAAAAAGTAACCACTGGAAGAAGACCGCCCTTGAGTGCATGGCGTGTAACGACTCGTAAAGGAGACGCTCCTTTTGCTCGTGCTGTTCGAATGTAATCCTGGTTTAGGGTTTCAAGCATGCCAGCCCTCGTAAGTCTAGCAATGTAGGCAGCATAGAAAAGACCTAGGGTCAAAGAGGGCAAGATCATATCAGAAAATGAATACCAACCAAGCGGGGGAAGCCAACCAAGCCAGGATGAAAAAATTAAAATTAAAAGGGGACCAAGGACGAAAGTTGGAAGACAAATGCCCAGCATGGCAGAAATCATAAGGAAATAATCGTAAGATGAATTTTTACGAAGGGCAGCAATGATCCCAGCTGGTAGACCAATTAGCAGAGCAATACTTAAGGAAAGAATGCCTAGTTGTGCAGAAATAGGAAATGCTTTTGCAATAAGTTCCGAAACTTCCCATCCCATATATTTGAAGGATGGGCCCAAATCACCCTGCAATAAATTGCTGATATAGAGGAAGAATTGTTCGTGCAGGGGTTTATCCAGTCCGAAATGTGCCTCGAGTTTTTCCTTGATCTCATCGGGGATATTTTTTTCCGAGTCAAATGGTCCACCAGGTGCCAGTCTAGTCATGAAAAAAGTAAGGGTCGCAATTACAAAAAGTGTGGGAATTGCCTGTAAAATTCGGACTAGAATAAATTTAACCATCAGTCATTTATCGTCAGATTTTCGAGACGGACATACTTGTATGGGTGATGATCAAGTAGGGTGGGATACCACCCTTTAACTGTAGGACTTCTTAATGTCACATGGACATAAAAGTAAATAGGAAGAATAGGAGCATTCTCGGCGATTAATTTTTCACATTCTTCAAAATAGGAAAATCTTTTTTGAGCATCAGATTCCTGAGCCGCAAGTTCAAGTAGTTTATCATAGTGGGCGTTGGACCATCCGGTATTGTTATGTCCGTCGCCCGTTCTCCACATATGAAGAAAAGTATTGGCGTCCACATAGTCCCCAATCCATCCTGCCCGTGCGAGGGAAAAGTCCCTCTTTGAAATTGTGGAAAGAAATACTTTCCATTCCATATTAAGCAGTTGAATTTCCGCTCCTAGATGTCTCTTCCACATCCCTTGAAGAGCTTCCGCCACTTTTTTATGTCCTTCAGAAGTGTTGTATTTTAATTCAATCTTCGGAAGAGATTTCAACTTTTTCTCTTTTAGATATTCTTGAATTAAGGATTTTGCTTTTTCGGGGTCAAAACGAAATCTGGATTCAGGGGTAAAACCACCCGTACCGGGAGGAGTGAAGCAACGAGCTGGAAGTTGCCCACCTTTGGTCACTTTTTCAACAATTGCTTTCCGGTCTGTTGCTAAGTTAAAAGCTAGGCGGACTCGGACATCATCAAAGGGAGGTTCATCTAAATTAAACCTGTAAAAGTAGGTTCCTAAATATGATTCAAAATGAATCAATTCCGGATGATTTGCCTTGAGAAAATCTATACGATCAGGGGAAACGGTTTGAGTAAGGTGAAGAAAACCCGAGCGAAACGCCCGCTCTTCTGTATCTGCACTTTCAATTGGGTAAAAACGAATGCCTTTAAGAGAGACGGTTTGTGCATCCCAGTAAAGCGGATTTTTCTTCACTTCGATTACCGAATTAACTTTATGATCGGAGAGGGTAAAAGGACCATTACCCACATAATTTCCCGGACGAGTCCATGCGGTGCCTTGTTTTTCAAATGCATCGAATTTCTCAATTGTTGGAGGATGAGCTGGAAACCAACTGTAGTGATTGAGGAGTTCAAGAAAATAGGGTGTGGGGTTTTCAAGGGTCAATCTTAGAGTATGATCATCAATCGAAATCGCTCCTACATTTGCTTCATCCCAGCTCAAACTTCCAATTATGGGACGAATTATCGCACCCGTTCCGTTTTCATCAGATATTTCGATAGATTGATATGAAGAATAGTTTTTGCCAGCTTCAAGGATTTGAACCCCAATTATCGACCCTGACGCGTTGGTTTCCAAAAGACCCACAAAACCTGTTCCGCTTTTAGAGCCGACCAAAGAAACTTCAGATTCATCAGTATAGCCTTGACCCGCGTTTAAAATTTCAAAATCCAGTACTCGGTTGCTTTCATGGTATTTCCGAGCGTTTTTGAGACCATGAAGCATACTTGCATATTGGGATGCTAGTTTTGGGTTAAGAATTCTTTTGTAAGAATATACGAAGTCGTGAGCAGTGACAGGATCACCGTTACTCCACTTGGCATTTTTTCGTAGATAAAAAGTGTATTCAAGACCATCTTCTGAAATATCCCATCTTTTAGCAACTCCCGGAACGGGCTTAAGAGTTTTCGGGTCTTCGCTGACAAGGCCCTCTATTAATGCAATAATTACATTATGAGCAGAAACGCTATTTGCCAGATGCGGATCTAGATATTGTGGTTCTGAACCTAATCCAAAATGGAGAATTTGCTCATCTAATGCTTTTTCTACATTGCTTGGTGCGGAACAAGAAAAGAGAAAAAACGAAGTTATAAAAATCCACATTGGGTAAATAATCCCAATGTAAAAAATCTTCCATGTGTTAGTTTCTCTGATAATTTGAAAAGGTGTCATCGCTAACACTCTTGGCAAGCAAAAGAATTGGAAAAATTAAAAGGTAGTAGATTTAACTTTTGCCCCTGTTATTGAAATTACTATGTATGATTACTCTTTAATGCGTGATTATTTTATAAGAAGATTACTCTTGATTCCTCCTACCCTTTTCGGAATCAGCGTTTTGGTCTTTGCGATTACTAGATTGGCACCTGGAGGACCACTGGAACAGGCGATGATGCAAATGCAACAGGTTTCTCAGGACGGAGGAGGAGGGCAGGGTATGGGTTCGGATCAGTCTTTGTCTCAGGATCAGATGGAACAGATGAAGCGTTTGTATGGATTTGACAAGCCTCATTGGGAAGCCTACCTCATTTGGCTGGGAGTTATGCCGAGGGAAACCGAATTCCGACAAATACGCTTTGCCAACT
>CEVG01153768.1_pt1 | contig 21731 bp, 22 predicted proteins | sample 356511 | NCBI WGS metagenome assembly CEVG01 (sample SAMEA2623426, study PRJEB7988) | marine metagenome | biome: marine biome (ENVO:00000447); feature: surface water layer (ENVO:00002042); material: "saline water (ENVO:00002010), including plankton (ENVO:xxxxxxxx)" | depth 5 m | reverse complement strand
TTAGTGATAGAGGAGCATCAATTAGAATTCCTTGGCAAGTTGAAGTAGACAAAAAAGGATATTTAGAAGACAGAAGGCCTAATGCAAATGGAGATCCTTACGTGATTGCTATGTTAATGATTGATACTGTTTGTTCGGCAGCTTCTAGCTAGATGCTGTAAAAACAACCTCATTTATTTTTTCAGTCAGCTGATTTATGTGGTTGTTGAATGAATCCAGTGCTGCAGAGCGTTGTTCTCCAGTATCAGATGACTCTAGACCTGCTTTGAGTTCAATAGTGTCTTCATATATTAAATTTACAAGTGTTACAATTTCAGCATGACTTGTAACTAGATAAGGATACTCACTTGGAGGTCCAGGTGTAGTAACAGTTTCTACAAAATTAGCCCAATCTTGAATAAATTTATCGAATTCTTGCTTGGCTTCCTGGTAAGTAATAGTTTTATTATCCCAATTATCATTTGCTTCAAGAACATTTTCTGCAAGGTTGATTGCTACTATTCTTTCACCATTTATTTCTTCTAAATATGAAACATAATCCTCTGGCAAAGTAGTTGTTGTTGTAGAAGTAGTGGTATCATTTATTTCGGTATTTTGGGTTACGTCACTTTGGTTCTCTTCTTCTTGACTTACAACTTCTAAATTGTTATTTTCAACAACTCTATTAATAAATGTATAAGTTGTAGCTATCATTCCAATTAAAACTAAAGGAAGAATTAACCTTCCTGGCTTAGGATCTGAATTAAAATTTTCCATACTTTTATATTATCAACTATCGATTCCTAAATCTTGAAATATTTTTTCCCATGAGTAGCCATCCTCTTTTGTAACTGTTAAAAAATTTGGTCCACAAAATATATTTTTAATAAACTCATGGTTTATTATCAACAACAATCTTTCATCTTCAACATCTTCTGAATTAAGATAGTTTGAAACTTGATAGTTGTGTTCGATTTCTAATTTCTTAGAGTTTGGGTTTGGGGTATCTATAAATTCAAACATTATAAAATATTTTAATAGAAAAACTGGTTAAAATACGTCTGTATGAATAATCAAATAACCATAAGTAAAAATCTTTCTCCACTTAAATCTATATTGAGTTTGTATTTTTTTACTTTAGGAACTTGTTTATTGGGTTTTTCAACTTATTTGTTTTTGGAATCTTTAAATATCACAAGTGAACCAATTACTAGCTGGTCGGGGCAAAGTTTATTTTGGAGCTTCATATTATTTTTTGTTTCGCTTTTTGTAATTTTTTTGCCTGTAGAATTTACGGGCTCGTATAACTTGGTCAATTCTTCTTTTAGAGACTTAATTGTAAATGTAACTATAACGATATTGGTTTCTTTATTTTTTTTAATATTTTTTCAAATAGTTCTACCAAATCAGAATGCTGTTTTTTTAGAAATGATCTCATTAACCAGAGCTGTATCTTTTTCTGGTTTTGTGGTGTTGCCTGTGGTAATTTTTATATTAAATAATTTGGAACAAAAATATTCTAAATTAAATAGATTTACATTTAGTATTTCGTTGCTTTTTTGGATACTAGCTTCACAGTTTTTCCTTTAAACTACATTTCATCAACAGGTTTTATTCCTAACGAATCAAATACAATATTTATAGTTTTATAAAACGCACCGACTAATGATAACCTTTTATTTTTATCGTGTTCAGATATAGACTCAGATAATATCTTATTATTCGTGTAGAAAGAATTAAATACTTGCGACAAGCTGTACCCGTACTCCGCAAGATGATGTGGTTCGCTTCTGTCGAGTGAATTGAAAAAATAATATGGTAATTTTGAAATTTCAAACAAAAGGTTTCTTTCATCTTCATTCAAATTTTCATAAAGTATATTTTTATTGGACACTGAAGATTGATCTAAGATTTTTTTTGCTCTAACTTGAGCATACTGTAGATAAATTCCGGTTTTACCATTTATGTCTACAAATTTTTCAATATCAAATTTGTAATTTTGATTTCTACTAGGCAATAGATCAGAATATGTAAGTATTGAATTAGCTAATTGTTCAACCAAAAGTTGATTTTTACTCTTTTTTAATAATTCTTTTTTAACATCTTCAAGCAATTCCTCTAGCTTATACACACCACCGTCACGTGTTTTTAGAGGTTTGTTATCTTTTCCATTTACTGTTCCATAAGAAATATGAATAAAATCACAATCTGATAATTCGAAATACTTAACTGTTTTAAAAAGCTGATTAAAATGGTTGCTCTGTCTTTGATCAACCACATATAAGTATTTATTAAAGTCACCATTTTGTTCTCTAAAATATACTGTCCCTAAATCTGTAGTCAAGTATAGATAAGAACCATCTGATTTAGTCAACAATATTGGAGGGTCTGAGACTTCTTTTGAGAGCAATGCGCCACTATCATCGTAAATTTTATTTTTTGATTTTGCATCATTTATAACTATTTCAGTTTCTTTTACTACGTCACTCTCACCATAAAACCAATCAAATCTGTGACCAAGCTTGTCTAATAATTTTTTGATATTTCTTACAGATACATCGTAGATAATTTTCCATTCTTTTAATAATTCAGCATTTTCTTCATTAAGTTTTTTTGATATTTGTTTAGCTTCCTCATAGAAAATGTCGTCATTCTCTGCCAATTCAGTGGCAGCAGGATAAATTGTCTCTAAGTCAGTATGTTTTAATGTTGAAATTTTCAGTTTTGTTTTTTTTATATAGGCCAAAATTAAAGCAATTGGCATACCCCAATCTCCTAGATGAATATCAGAGATAATATTATTTCCTGCTATTTTATTTATTTTATATATAGATCTTCCAATATTTAGAGTTCTTAGATGTCCTACATGTAATGATTTTCCAATGTTTGGCCCGCCATAATCAATTAATATTGAATTTTTTTCATTATTTAATTCACTCAAATCCACTGACATATTGTTAATTAAATATTCTTTACTTAGGGTGAGGTTAATAAAATTATTTTCTGCAAACGATACATTCTCTATAAGATTATTTTTTTGTAACTTATTTTTAATATTAATTTTTATTTCTTCAATACGATCTTCAGAAGATAGTTTGACCAAATTATTACATTGAATGTCTACATTTTTTATTTGAGAATAGTTTAACTTAATTTCTTCAGTGATTGAAAATTTTGAAAGAACACCAGAAATATCAGTAGTTATTGAATTTGTTCCAACTATCATGAAGTAATTTTAATAACTATTAATTTGATTAATTATAAATAACCAATAATTTATTTTATAAAAATTATTTGTTAAGCCTGTTTTAATATAATGTTAAAGTGATATCAAAAAAATTTACTAAAGATAAAAGTGTACTTACTCAAATTATCTTATCTGCCTTATTCGTCTTTAATTTGAGAAACGTTCTGTTTCCAAAAAATTTTCAACAAGATGATATTGCAGAGTTAGAACCAGTATTTTTTGATAAATTAGTTTGTGCATTCAATTATGGAGATCAGCATCCACTTTTCTCCACATTAATATGGACTTCATCAAGAATTACTGAATGGCCTGAATATTTTATTTCTGGAATTATAATTTTATTTGCTGTATTGACGATTACATTATTTTTTAATTTTTTAGAAAAGCTTTATAGTTATAACCTTTCTTTGGTGGGTAGTGCAATATTGATTTCTTCACCCATTTTTAATACATATACAGTTGGTTTAAAGCAATATAATTTTGAAATCTTTACAACAGTTCTTTGTTTATGGTTACTCCAAAGCCACAAAGATAAAGAAATTAAAAGTAGTAATTATTTTTACTTGGTAACTGCTTTTATAGTTTTGTTTTTACTATCTTTTGTTTCTGCATTACCAATAGCAATTCTGATTTTATTTTTATTTAAATCAAGCAAAAAATCTGTCATGTTGGCTTTATCGCTAATAGTATTAACTTTCCCGCTACTTGACGATATGTTAAGTAAATTATCAAGAGTTTCAAATGGAGGGTACTGGGATAACTTTTTTATAAATTCTCAATCCTTTAGTGATTTTTTTAAGTCTTTTTATTTCTTGAATCAATTGTTTATGAAGTCTATTTTTCCAATTTTTCCACACCCTGTCTTTGTAATTTTAATTTTTATTTCACTTATAACTGTTATTTTTCGAAGAAATGAGTTTGTCTTATTCTCATTCATCGGCATGGTGTTTTTGTATGTTTTCTCTGCGATGAAATTTTACCCTTTAGGTGGTGGAAGAACAGACTTATTATTTTTACCCTTTGCAATTATTTTAATTTTAAATTTTATAGATTTACTTTTTTCAAAATTAAAAATATTTTCTGACAATAAACTATTTTCATATTTAGCTATTACTTATTTACTCATTGTTATGCTTACTGTTTCAATTTATTATAAAAATGAACCAATAAGCGATGTCTTAGCCGATGTAAACACAAAATTTAATAGTACAAATGAAGCAATAATAGTTACAGAAGAGCAAAGTAAATCATTCTTATATTATTCAAAAAAAGAATATGGTTATGGTTATCAATCCAATGTAGATTGCGGTCTTAAAAATAACATTGATAATATATATATTTCTAGACAATTTGAAAAAGTTGAGCCTTTTTCAGAAATTAAAAATTATCCGACAGCAATATTAATAGGAATTGAATTGCCAAATACAATCGGACAATTGAGGATTGTAAGTGAACAGTTAATTAACGAAGGTTATATTTTAATTTCAGAGAAAACCTATGAAGGTTCGCTTAAAGTATTGTATTTTGAAAAAGGTTAAATATGAGAACTGAAATATTTTTAATCTCTACATCCTTATTTACTGGAGGAGCTGAACGTCAAGCTATTTGGCTAGCTAACTCCTTAAGCAAATCTGATTATAAAGTCAATCTTCTTATTTTAAAAAAAGGTGACGAACTTAGTCACTTAGTAAACAAAGATATAAACATTTTAAGATTTCAAATTTATTCGTCTGAATCAAGAATATTGTTTAAATATTTACGCTTAGCTAGGCTTGCCTTCAAAACCATTTTTAGAATACGTAAAATAATAAATAAAAGTAATGCACAAAATAAAGTAATTATATCTTTCATGTTTCACTCTTATGTTTTTGGCTATCTTGCTAAGTTTGCAAAACCTAACGTAAAGCTTATCTATTCTGTAAGGAGTGATCGTTTAGGAAGGAGGACAAGTAGAAAGTCAAAATTAAGGCACTTTATTTTTAAATTGATTTCTTTTAAAGCCCATGCAATTTTATTTAACTCAATTTCTGGAATGGAAGCATTCAAAAAAGAATTAAATAAAAATTTAAATTTTTTGTATATTCCTAATGGGATGATCCAAATTAATAAAATTGATAACGACAAGATTGCAAATACTATAAAAGAATTTTTAGGAAATACTGAATTTAGATACGTTGTTTCAGCTAGAGTTGATCCACTAAATAACTTCTCTAATATGATTGATGCCTTGAGACTTTTGAGTAAAGATGAAATCGATTTTAAATGTGTTATTTTTGGGAGAGGGATTCAAGCCGATGAAATTAAATTAAAAATAGAAAAACTTAGTCTCAGTGACAAAATTTTAATGTTAGGGAATATAAAAAATTCATCTTCTTATTATCATTTTTTTAATTTGTTGATACATCCAGCATTTCATGCTGGCTTTTCCAATTCTGTAACAGAAGCTATTCAAGTTGGTTTAAACGTATCCATTGGTAATATTGGCGACACAACTGAAATTTTTGAAGATAGTGATTTAGTCTTCAAATCATTTAGTGCACATTCAATTTATGAATCAATTATAAATTTTAATAAACTTGATCCAACTGATAGAAAATTATTAATTGAAGTATCAAAAAATAAAATTAATAATCTTTTGAATAATGAAGAAACAATAAAAAAATGGATAAAAGCAATTGAATAAATTGTTTATTTTTCTTCCAACGATTGGTTTTGGAGGCGCCGAAATTTCTCTTTCAAGAGTTTCCCAACACTTATCAGACAATTTTGATTTCGAAGTTAAATTAGTTATTGCAAAAAAATTAGACGACAAACTAGAACTACACATTTCAGAGAATTTAGATATAGAGTATTTGAATTCATCAAGAACTTTTTTTTCAATAATTAAATTGTTTAAATTAATCAATAAAGAAAAACCAGATGCAATTTTAACAACATTACCAACACCCAATTTTATTGTTACAGCATTAAAAAAGTTGAGGTTAATAGATGCTAAAGTTTTTCTAAGAGAGGCCAATTCAAATTATTTAAATTGGAATAAAAATTTAATAAATAAAATTAAAGGCAAGATTGCAGTTTTTTCTTTCAATAATTCTGATGCAAATATTTTTATTTCACACGAATTAAGAGAAAATGTAGAAAAATATATATCTAATAAAAATAATATAGTGATTTACAACCCTGTTTTTACAGAAGATTTTTTTGATAAAGCAGATGAAGAGATTTTAGATTTAGAATTAATTAATAAAGAGATCTGGATTACGACATCTAGGCTTGAACATCAAAAGGGTTTAGATATTTTATTTAATGCCGCATACCACTTTTTAGACAAAAAGAATTTTGTGATATTAATTGTTGGAGATGGAAGTTTGGAGGCTACATTTAAACAAAATTATCCAGATTTACCTTTAAAATTTCTTGGAAATGTTGATAATCCTCTTAAGTACTTAAAATTAGCTGACATATTTTTCTTTCCTTCGAGAAGAGAAGGGTTAGGAAATTCATTAATTGAGGCACAAATTTTAGGCAAAAATATAATATCATCTGACTGTCCTTCAGGACCTAAAGAAGTAATTGAATTATTTAAAAATGGAGTATTATTTGAGTCAGAAAATGTAGAAGCTTTATCTGAGTGTATAAAAAATTTAGAAATAAGAAAAGATATTAGTGCTTCAGTTAATGTTATTAATGAATTTTCAATCTCAGAAGTTACCAACAGATATTATCAATTTTTAAAAAGTTCAATCAATTAAATAAATTCATCAGTTTTAACAATATACAATTATAATTACAAATTAATGGACGCAATTGATAAATATTTAAAAGAGTCAGCAGATATAGCAGCAGAGCAAATTAATTTAAAACCAGTTTTTCTCGAAATTGCAGAACAAGTATTTGATAAAGTCAAAGAAGGAGGTACGGTATTTTTTTGTGGTAATGGTGGTTCAGCCGCAGACTCTCAGCACTTAGCTGCAGAGTTGATAGGGAGATTTAAAAAGAATCGAAAACCAATTAGTTCTATCGCTCTGACTACAGACACTAGTATCATTACATCTACAGCAAATGACTTTTCATATGAAGATATATTTTCTAGACAATTACTTGGTCTAGCTAGTGAGAAAGATGTATTAATTGCAATTTCTACTAGCGGTGAAAGTCAGTCAGTATTAAATGCAATAAACGTTGCAAATGATATTGGTATGCTGACTGTTGGTTTTAGTGGTGGAAGCCATAATAAACTTTGTGAAATATCAGATTATAAGCTACAAATACCATCAAACGAAACTGGTGTTATTCAACAGGGGCACATAACATTCGGCCAGTTACTTTGTTTGTTCTTAGAAGAAAAATTATTTAACTAATACTTGAATTTATAAAATTATGGTATTCAAATTAAAAGAGTTTCAGGAAAACTCTCCAGGTATCATAATTTTTTCTCATAAAGAATTCATAAAGTATTCACAATACAAAACATTCAACAAAGTATTAAAAGAATATAAGAATAATTACTTTTTTGCTGTCCACTGGGGAGCTTCGTTTGAAAATACCTCAGAATACAATTTTGAAAATATAGATATAAACTTTTGTTATCCTGAACAGCTCCCAGATTTGGAAAATCAAGATATGTTACCATATACGACTCGGTCTTTTATACCAAGCACAATTTTTAATAATGCAACAAGCAAAGAAAAGGAAATTGATCTAATAACTGTTACAAGAAAAGTTAATGCAAAATATAATAGAGATTTATTTAATATCAGCAAAGAGTTGATATTAGTCAATCCCAATGTAAAAATTACAATACTTGTTGCTAATCCTAATTATGTAAAGACAAATTACGATCACCTATTTAATGAAAATTTCGAAGAAATCTTGGGAGCTTATAAAAATAGCAATGTAAAGCTTATTAAGTTTGATGAAATTCCGAAACAAGAAATTGTTGCAGATTATTTAAAAAGATCTAAAGTATTTTTATTCACATCTAGAAAAGAAGGTGTAGCTAAAGTAACTGCTGAAGCAGCCTTGTGTAACCTACCAGTTTTAATAAATTCAAATTTTTTCGGGGGAGCAAGAGTAGGTATAAATACAAAGTTTTTACTGGAGTATGATTCAGTAAAAACAGCTGTAACAAAAATTAATCAAATATTGAATCTGCAAAATTCTAATGGTAGAACTTCTGAAATAGAAGTTGCAACTGATAGTTTAAATGATATTAAAAATCTTAGAAATTTACATAAAGATTTACAAATCTATTTTGATCGAAAAGGTAAATCTTACTCTGGTGATCTAGATGAAAATAATCTAAAAAATAGGATGAATAGTTTTTTAAAGGAACTCCCCGATCTATACGTTTTTGAGAACAACGACCTAAAGTCAATATTTGCGTTTTCAAAATACTTTCAAAATTTGTGTATTGGCGATTTTAAACAATCTAAAAGCGAACTTATTTATGACAGAATTTTAAATCTTAGTTTAAATTTGAGTATTAAAGATATCATTTTTAAATTAAGCCCAGTTTGGTTTATTAAGATTATTAGAAGAAGAACAGTCTTGAACAATGAGCTTTCGTATGAATAATAAAAAATTTAGCAACATAACGCTTAATTATTTAATATCTAATTTTTCACCAAGATTAGCAAGCTTGATACTTTTACCTGTTTTTTTAAGGCTTATGGAAATTAACATATGGGGAGAGATATCCTTGTTGCTAGCTTTTCAAATTGTATTTGTAAATATTTTTTCATGGGGACTTGATTCATTAGGACATAGAATATTTCAAGATCTTGACTCAAATAAAAAAAGCGAATTTATTAAAAGAACCACTAAAAAATTTTTTATATACAATTTATTTTTTTTAATAATCCTAGAGTTTGTTTTAAATACTAATCTCACAAATTTTTTTAAAGTTGATTATGGTGTTCCATTTAGGCTGGCAGTCTTTACTGGTATATTAATTTCGTACACTAGATTATTAACAAATCTTTACAAATCACTAAATGAGTCTACAACTATTAGAAATTCAATATATATTGAATCTCTACTTATTCCAATTTTTCAGTTATTACTCGTCACATTAGTCATCTATTTTTATGGTTTTGAAGATAGAATGATTGTGAGTTCATACTTTATAGGACAATTTTTTGGGACTTTAATTAAAACTCTATATCTTAAACGTAAGTCGAATATTTTGTTTTCTACATTTCACGAAAAATCTTTAAACATAAGTAAAAAAATGCAAGAAAATTATTCAAACCTGAGCTATATTTATGCAATATTCGCAATGTTATTAGCTTGGCAAGATAGATTTATCTTATCAAGATTGTATACCTTGGAAGAAGTTGCTGAATATTCAACGGTCTACAGACTTGCAGATTTACACGGTGTTTTTATAGGTGCTTTTGTCTCAGCAATTGCCCCAATATTATGGTCAGTAAACAACAAAAATAAAAATAAAAGTTCAGAATTGTTTAAATCAATAATATCAATTTCAAGCTTACTTGGCTGTTTGGGAGTTTGTATCTCAGTAATTGTTGGACCAATTTTGCTTCCTCCAAAATATCAAAGTGCATTGTCAATTATTCCTTTTTTATCGATAGGTTTTATTTTTTCAAGCTATGCCTCACTGTACGGACTCCTGCTTGAAAAAAAATATAAATTAAATATACGACTGGTTTCAATGATTTTTGGCGCAGTAATTAATTTTTTATTGATTTATATAACAATTGATGAACTTGGAATACTTGGTTTAGCAGTTTCAACCATGGTCGGCTATTTCGTAGTATTTCTTATAAATTACGCATATGCAGAAAAAGAATATAAATATTTTTTAATCAACAAAGAATTAATTTTTTCTATTTTAATTATTACTGTTTTTATAACTTTGTACAAAGATGTTTGGTTTTTAAACTTATTTTTTTTGGTACTATCAGTGTTAATATTAAGCTTAATGATTAATCAATTTAAAAAATTATTACATATTCAAAATGATGATTTTTTTAACATCAGTGAAAAAAATGATTAAATCAACAGCTTATTTTATTAATTCAATTGTTAAAGAAATTGCGGATGCATTTTATTGGTCAAAACTGCCGAAAAATGAATTTACTAATAAGGGATTTGTAATTATAGAAAATTTTTTAGATAGTGATTTATGTGATGAGTTAGTTCAAGTTGGAATTCAAAATACAAAAGAAAAGTCCCAAATGATTGATGATAATGTTTGGATAAATGTTAGGGCTGAAGCTTCAGATGGTAAAGATAGCAAGGTAAAAAATATATTTAATTTTAATTTATTAAATAAAAAGTTAGATGATTTAATTAATTCAAATGTTTTAACAGAAAAATTAGAAGAACAACTAGGAGACAAGGTAATTCTAAAAACTTGTTCCTTACAAATTGACGAGCCAGATACTAGAACTAAAAGGAGCTGGCATGTTGATAGGAACCCTCCTCCTACTTTTAAAGCATTTATTTATTTAACCGATGTAGATTCTGAACTAGAGGGACCATATTGTGCCATTCCAGGGTCACATAAATGGAGAATTAAAAGACTATTAAATATATTCACAAATCTAGTTACTGGAGCAAAAAGATCAGACATGCATAGATATATTGGCGAAAGAGATGATTATTTTCTTGCTAAAAAAGGTACTTTAATTTTTTCAACACAGACTCTTTTTCATAGAGGTAGCCCAAAGCATGAGAGAAAAACTAGATATATGTTAATAAATTATTTTAAAGCCGCAAAATATGACGATGGAAAAGATTTCGAATTAGGTAAGCCAGAAGAATGGATGATGAATTAAGCAATTATGCCAGAAGCAAAAACAGCAATTTTAACTGGAGGAAGTGGATTTCTAGGAAGTCATTTTATTAAAGGTTTATCAAAAAATCACCATTCAATTTATGTTTTAGACACCAAACCCCTGGACAAAAAATTGATTGCTGAATTTAGTAATTTAGATCTCGAATATTTTAATATCAATGTATCTGAAGAAAATGAAGTTATAAATTTTTTTGAATCCATAAAAGACAGAGATATATTATTAACTACTTTGATAAATGCAGCAGCTAGCAATCCAGCAGTATCATCTGATGGAATGGAAGATAGTTCAAAATTTGAAAATTTTGAAGTCAAAAATTTTGAGAAATCCGTTTCGGGATCTCTTCTAGGGAGCTCTTTGATGTGTAGAGAGTTTGTTAAATATATTAATAATAAAAACCTTAATTATGAAAAATTTATATTAAACATCGGGTCAGATTTGTCAGTTATTGCACCTGACAACAGGATATATGGAAAGAACAAAAACAATGAAGACATTTTTAAGCCAATAGAATACTCTATATCTAAACATGGCATCTTGGGCTTAACAAAATATCTTGCCGTTTACCTTGCTGATAAAAATTACAGAGTAAACACACTTTCTCCTACTGGAATTTTTAATAATCAAGATGGAGAATTTGTGAAAAAGTTTTCAAATACCGTACCAAGTGGAAGGATGCTGAACCCAGAAGAGATTGTATCCCATGTTGCTTACCTGACGAGTTCTGATTCACAATTTTTAACTGGACAAAATATTGTAGTTGATGGTGGACGATCAGTCTGGTGAAAAAAGATTTTGACCACCATCTAGAATAATTTCAGTGCCTACTACATTCTTATTTTGAATTAAGTATTTTATAGAACCAAAAACATCTTCAGGATAAATCCAGTCTCCACTTGGCATAGTATTTTTTAAGAATATTTTTTCTTCCATCTCATTTTCAAATTTTTTATGCCAAACAGAATTTTGATGCATGATATTTCCAGGAAGAATCGAGTTTACACGAATCCCATATTTTAGAAAGTCTTTAGATAAACCTCTTGAATATTTAAGCAACTCGAATTTAGATTCCGAGTATTCTTCAGAGCAATTAAAATTTTCTAGGGCACAAATAGAATTTATGAAGGTAAAAGTTTCAATAAGTTCAAGTATTTCTGGGGTTTTTTTAAGTTCTTCAACAAAATTTTTGGAAGTATGAAAGTTCTGCTGCATAAGCTCTTCCTTCCTTTCTTTAAAAGATTTTTTTCTTGAACTTCCCTGCCCAGCATTAAAAATTATATTTTTTGCAACACTGCCAGAATCATAAAAAGTTTTAACAAGATTTTTCACTTCATCTTTATTGCTTAGATCACATATAAAGTCTGATTGTTTGCTTTGAGATCTTGAAACTCCTATAACTTTTGACCCATCAGATTTAAAAAGTTTGTATAAACTTTCTCCAAGCCCTCTTGAACTTCCCAAAACAAGTATGTCTTTCAATTTAGAGTATTGCATTTTCTACAAACTTTTTGTATTGTTTCATTAACTCAACGTCATCTGTTTGAGGTATTCTAGCTGCTTGAAGAATAAGGTTTTTATTGTACCCCCTAAATTTAAGCTCTTTCAATACATTGACAACTTTTGCATCTCCTTCTCCTAAAGGTACGCTCGGACCTTTTAAAGTTCGATCTTTAACATGTACATTTTCTATCAAATTAAAATAATCGTTAATTTCTTCTTTGAAATCAAAACCCTCATAAGCACTGTTACCAATGTCATAATTAATTCTAAAAACGTTATTATCTATTGAATCAAAAATTAAGCTAATATTTTTAGAATCTAAATCGCTTTCAAGGCAAACTAGTATGTTTTTAGGTACTATTTCTTCTATCTTTTTTAAAAGAAATATTTGTTCTGAGATATTAAGTTTTTTAATACTTTTGCTTTCCAACAAAGGAAGTACATAAATTGAGATATTTAGTTCTGACATTTTTGTAAAAACTGTTTCCATATGTGTAAGCATTTGCTCTGAAAGTATATTGGTATTTTCACTCTGTAAAAAATAATCATCTGACAAACTTCCAATAGTGATATCGCTATTTTTTAGTACATTTTTTACATTATCTGAATTTATTAAAAATGGGTTGCTCGTAATGCTTTCTTTGTCTAAAACCCACTCAATTACTTTAAAATTTAATTCATTTGCTAGAACTAATTCTTTTTCCCACTCTAAAGAAGGAAACTCTTGTATCGGAGCATGCAATGGCTTGACCAATCTTCCTTGCATAAAACCAATTTTCATAGGTTTTCAAAAAATAATTTATCAGAAATTGCTTTATCGTCAATAAAAACATCAGCTTCTGGTTTGCCAAAAATCAATTTATGATAGTTTACTCCCCAGTCTTCAAGTTGTTGCTTAGTTAATTCTTTCCAATCAATATTTGTAGTACTACCTCTTGCTGTAAACATTATTATTTGATTTCCTTCATGAAATAAATCATTAACAATTTTAATTCTATCTTTTAAGGGTTGAGCTTTTTCATATTCTCCATTTGTATTAGTGCAAATGGTTCCATCAATGTCAAAACAATAATTCACAACCAGTATCTTAATTTTTTAGCGATTATTTTTTCTTGTTCTGTAATTGTTTTAACACCGTCTCCTAAAACTACAGGTATTTTCCTAACCATATCAACTAAATTCTTTAATCCAACTTCTTCTAGTGATGCTGCCTGATCAGATCCATAAGACGATCTATCTTGTGTAATATGTCTCTCAATAGCTGTTGCACCAAGACAGGCAGCAATTAAAGATGGAGATACTGATGGCTCATGACCAGAGTAACCAACTGGAAGGTTAAACTTTTCTTTTAGTGTAGTTATACATTTGAGATTTAGATTCTCTTCTGGGGATGGATATTCAGAATTTGTGTGCATCAATGTAATTGGGCAATTGTATTTTTCAAATATTTTTACTACTTGTTCTATTTCATTAAGAGTCGTCATTCCTGTCGATACAAAAGTTGGTTTTTGTTCTTTTGCAACGTGTTCAACAAATTCAAGATTAGTTGCCATTGCAGAAGCAATTTTGTTTATTGGAATATTAAATTTATTTAAAAAATCTTGACTTGGTATGTCCCACGCAGAAGCAAACCAAATAATATCAATTTCTTTTGCAAAAGAATCAATTTCACGGTAGTCAGATTCGTCAAACTCTAAACCTTCTTTTTGTTCTCTTTGTGTAGTGCCCCATGGTGATTCTCGATGTTCTTTTAAAAAATCTTGAGTGTAAACAATATCAATGGTTCTTTTTTGGAACTTTACTGCATCACAGCCAGAATCTTTGGCAATTTTCATCAAAGTTCTAGCCTGCTCTAAATCACCGTTATGATTTATTCCAATTTCAGCAATTATAAATATTGGATCACCTATTTGAGAGTTTTTATTAAAACCAGATAACATATGAAATTACCTTTCTCTGTTTTCATTAATTATATGCTGAATAATATTTTTGGTACTGGAATCTGAATCTATATTTATAAACTTTTGTGCCTCTGAAAGCTGATTTAAAAAAAGATTATTCTGAAATGTAAAATCATTATCTAAATTTGATATTCTACAATTTAAATCTTCTATATTTTTCACCAAGCTCTCGCCGTTAAGATAATCGTTTTGATAGTTGTCAAATGGCCAAAGTATTGTATATATCTTTCCTAAGAAAGAGACCTCATGAATAGAGGAAGAGGGTCCAGAAATAATACAATCATTATTTTTAATATCAACTTCAATATCAGTTTCATATAATACATTTACATTTTTTACACCCTCATATTGTTTATATTTATCAAAATCATCTCTTGGATGAACCTTTATGTTAAATATATATTTTTCTGTGATGACCGAGTTTACAATTTCTGAAATTGTTTTTGCTTGCCATGAGTCTTCCCAATCAATATTGTGGTATGAAGCTGCAGAAGTTAAGTACAGTAAGTTCCTTATGTTTTGTGTTTTTCGAGGTTTAGAAGATTTATGCTTTGAGATTATTTCAGAATATCTTGGGACTCCAAAGTTGTGAATTATATTTTTTTGATTTACAAAATTTTTTAGTTTATTTTTAGGACTCTCACCAGTTGTAAAGTAACCACTTATATTTTTTAAAAAATTGCTTTTGGGTTCAAGATCTTTTTGAGAATCAAGATACAGATAAATTTTTACACCAGCTTCAATAAAATAAGTATTTTTATTTTTATTGCTAAATTTTTTTGCTATTAGCCCTTCATAGAAACCACCTGGGGAAAATATGTAAATATCATATTTGTCACCATAATTTCTTATAGTAAAAGCTTTAGTAAACAAGAATACAAGCTTACTTAGTTTGTTTAATTTTCTAGTATTTTTAAAAATTGATTTTTCTTTGAATATGGAAATATTTTTAGAAACTTTAAGCTCTGATGATGATTGTGCATATAAAGAACGGAGATCAAGTAATGTTACATCACTTTCACCATCTCTAGATAAAGATTCTGCAATCGGAGTGATGTTTTCCATACCCTGATTGTTGTGAAAGCTCATTAAATACTTCATTTTTTTAATACTAATATGTGTATAGTAAATAATATCTAATGAACAATATAAACCCTATTGCAATTATTTTGGCACGAGGTGGAAGTAAAGAGATTCCTAATAAAAACCTTGAGACTATTAACAACAAATCTCTTTTAGAAATAACAGTTAATCAAATAAAAAAATCAATAAACACTGAGGTGTTTGTGTCTTCAGATGCAGATAATATTCTTAATGAAGCTGTTAATCTTGGCTGTATTCCAATTAAACGTCCAAGTAACCTTTCGGAGGACAACAGCTCTTCTGAGGACGCAATAATTCACTCAATTGAATATATTGAAAAAAATATTGGTGAAGATTTCAATACGATAATATTTCCCCAACTCACATCACCTCTTAGAAATTACCAAGACTTTAAAGAGGCTCTTTTATTGTATGCGCAAGAAAATTATGATTCACTTTTTTCTTCTAATGAAGCTTTAGATTATCTTTTATGGAAACAAGATAAATCAGGACAATTTATTGAACTTAATTTTGACAATAAAAATAGAAAACTTAGACAAGAAAAAGAATTGCAACTTATCGAAAACGGCTCTTTTTATATTTTCGATAAAAATAAATTTAAAGAGTATCGAACAAGGCTTTTTGACTCAATAGGAGAGTACAGAATGGAACCTTGGCAATTATTTGAAATTGACAATCTTGAAGATTTAGAGTTATGTAGACAGATATCTAAAATTAAAAATAGTGATGGAATTTATGGATAGTAACAGAAAAGTTTGGATTAACGGTGAACTTTTGCCTGAATCTGAGGCGAGAGTACCAATCTACGACTCAGCGTTGATGTTTGGTGATACAGTATTTGAGATGACAAGATCTTTTAATCAACAACACTTTCTTCTTGAAGAACATATAGACAGACTAATTGCATCAGCAGAGTTCGTTGAAATCAAAATCCCCTTTACAAAACAACAAATATTTAATGCTATTGAAGAAGTTTCTGAATATCACAAAAGTGTATTCACAACTGATGATGAGCACAGATTAATGATTAATCTTACAAGAGGCTTGTTAGGAATTTATGAAAATAATGTTGATTTTTCTAATAAAGGTCCTATTTTAACAATTGCTAATTTTCCTTTAAAGTGGACAGTTTCTGGAATGTCTGAATATTTTAAAAAAGGTATTCATGCAGTTGTCTCCAACCAAAAAATGATTCCCGATTTTCTTTTAAACGCAGCAGTTAAAAATAGAAGTCGCCTTCATTATATGATGGCAAATATCGATATTTCAAAAATGAATCTTGAAAGAGGTTGGGCGCTTTTAGAAGATTTAGAGGGAAATATTTGTGAAGGTACTGGTTCAAATATATTCTTTGTACGTAATAATGAGATATTTACACCAAAACCTAAAAACATGCTCAGAGGAATATCTAGACAGTTTGTTATTGATTTAGCAAAAAAAAATAATATCACAGTACATGAAGAAGACATCACTCAAGATGATTTTAAAAGCTTCTCAGAAGCGTTTTTTACTGCCACTCCTTTTTGTATGGTTCCTTGTTTTAAATTGAACGATCATGACTTAAATTTTCGACCGGAAGATGGTGTTTTTAATAAATTATTAAATTTGTGGTCAGATGAAGTAGGAATAAATATTGAAAAGCAAATACTTAATTGGAATCAAGAAAAAGATTATTCTGGCGATACATCTACGCCATATAAATTTAAAAAATAACTAAACAGGGTTTTTTGATTTTAAACTGCTTAATAAAATTATTATTAAAAAAGGCTCAATTAAAACTCGAATTCTGGAATTACCAAATGGCAAAATTGCAGAAACTATAATGTACCCAAGTGTTATAAATAAAGCATTTACAACAAGCTGGTTTTTATTTTTACTTAAGATACTTTTTAACAACGAAAAATTAACAATTACAACATAAACTAATGAAAACATCTTAACTATTAAATTTATATAATTGCTACCGCTAACACTTTCCCAATTCGACCCTCTAATACCAAACATATTCCAGATAGTGCTTCTTGAGATCGATATTAATTTACAATGAATGTTTTTAAACAATCCATTGCTAGAGTCACTTTTAAGTTTGTTTATTAGTATTTTAGAATCATATACCCTAGTTAAGTTATTTTCTAATAACCAATTTTCAAAAACATATCCTGGTTCCGAAACTTCCAATTCGTTGAAATCATAGTTTTTACAAATATTTTCACTCGCTGCATTAAACCACTGCATATGAAAGTAGCTACTAGTTGAGTAGAAACTGGTTTCATATTGTACAAAGTTGTTTATATAAATTGATCCTATAAAAATTAGTGGAATAAAACTGATTTTAAGATATTCAATTATTTTGTTATTTCTTCTCAATATTAAAAGTATCAGATAGAAACATAATACATAAACGCCCAACGGCTTTATTGTTCCAAGTAAACCCAACGCAACACCACAATACGTATATTTTTTTTCATCAAAAAAATAAAAAGATAGAAAAAATAAAGTAGTAGAAATACTCTCAGTCATTATCTGTGAAGAGCTTATGAGTGAATTTGGGTTGATTAAAAACAAAATACAACCAATATAAGCAATATTTTTACTAAAGTGTTTTTGTAAAATTTTGTAAATTATCCATAATGTAAATGCATCAGCAGCAAAATTAAGAAATATTAGTGAACTTTTATCAAAAAATTCTTGAAATATATTAATAATTAATGGATACCCCGGCAATCTAAAAGTACTAAGCCAGTAATCATATAGGTTATCATTAAAATAAAAAAACAAAATGTTACTTGAAAGCTCTATATAGTGATCGGAATCTTTTGTAAGATAAATATTCTCAAATTTAGAAGCATAATTTAGAAAAGCTAATCTCATTAAGAGCAGCAATCCAATTAAAATCTTTGATAACTTTTCCACTAGATAAGTATAAATTTATATATACAAATTCTCATTGACATAAAAAAACAATATAAAATTTTGATTTTTTAGTACTAAAATTGCAAAGCAGTGAATAAAACTTTAAAAATTGGCGTTGTTATTGATAATGATTTAATTTCAAATTATCTTGCTGATTTAATTACCTGGGCAAAAAATACAGAAGATATTGATATTTCAAGTTATTTATACCTTCATAATTATGAAGAAAAACAAATAATAAAAAAATCTAAATTACAAAAAATAGTTTCTATTAGTTTTTGGAAAGGCTATCCAAATAAAAAATTTAAAAATTTTATTGTTTCATTCGAAAAAAACAGAAATTTGAAAAATAATAAAATTCATAAAAACTCAGTTGATAAACATAATATAAAAGATTTCGGATTGAAAAAAATAGATGTGTATCAAAAACCTACAAAATCTAAACTTTCCTTCTCAGCCACTGAGAATTCTATAGACACCATAAAAGAAAAACAATTTGATCTTCTTCTTCGATTTAATAAAAAAATTATAAGAGGCGATCTTTTAACTATTACAAATTTTGGTATTCTTTCAATGCATCATGGAAGCGACCTTAACTATAGAGGTGGTCCCTCTGGTTTTTGGGAGGTTTATAACAGTGATAACATGTCAGGATATATTATTCAACAACTTACAGAAGAGCTAGACAATGGAAATATATTATTTAGAGGATTTATATCAACCCAAAAATCTTGGTTATTAAATAAGTCAGAATTAAATCTTAGATCTTTTTTCTATCTTAAAAAAATAATTCTTGAGATTAGTAAAACTCATAAACTTCCTAATTTTTTAGTAAATATTCCATATTCAAAAAGCTTGAACACAGATCCAACAATTCTTGAAATGATAAAGTATCTATTTAAAAAATTTAAAAACAAACAAGAATCAAAAAAATATAAAAATGCTAATAATAGATATCTAGTTGGCTATCAAGAAGGTGAGTGGGGCAAATTGAACTATCGAAATGCTAATTTTATTAAGAATCCTGAAAACACATTTTTAGCGGACCCTTTTATAATTTCAAAAAATTATAAAAATTATTGTTTTTTAGAATCCTATGATTACATACTGAATAAAGGCACAATAGATGTTTACGAACTTACACCCAATAAAAGTAAATTATTAGGTACTGCAATTGAAGAAGATTTTCATTTGTCATTTCCATATTTGATAGAGACAGAAGATGAAATATACATGATTCCTGAGAGTTCAAAAAATAGGGACATAAGAATATATAAGTCAACAGAGTTTCCATTAAAGTGGAAACTGGAAAAGGTATTAATAGATGATATTGACGCTTCTGATTCCATAATTTTTCACCATAACAACTTATGGTGGTTACTGACAAATGTTGATGATCTTGGATTAGGAGATCACAATTATCAATTAAATATTTACTATTCAGAAAATTTACTATCAAATGATTGGAAACCTCATAAATTAAATCCAGTTATTTTGAATCCTTCACATGGACGTAATGGAGGTTTTTTAAAACAAGATAAAAATTTATATAGAGTAGCTCAAAAATATGGCTTCAATCAAAAGTATGGCGAAGGAATAACAATTAGAAAAATTGAAGAAATAACAAAAGAAACTTATAGAGAGATTGAAATTGCGTCATATGATGAATTTTATAATAACAATATTCTTGGATCGCATCATTTATCATCAAATAACATTTTTACGGTATTTGATATTTGGAAAAGTCAATAAATTGATAAATATTGTTGTGAGTATATTTCTATACTGATTTGGGGGGGTGTTATTTCTTATTTAACTAAATCTATTATTTTTGAAAAAGAACTGTTAAAAAGTTTTGGAGTTAACAACATAAATTTAATTGATGTTGGTTCTTCATTTAACCTTTTTGAACCATTTGATAATATTGAGAATGTGTGGGGAGAAGATCTCAGAATTTTATGCTTTGAACCGAATAGCGAAACTGATATAGTGTCCTCAAAATCAACGAGAATAAACATTAATAGTGCTTTGTGGAGCGAGAAACAAAAAATTATTTTCCATATTGCTAAAGAAAAAAGTAAGTCATCTGTTCATCCACCTAATATTGAGCTAATAAAAAAATTTAGTGATGAAAATTGGATAGAACGTCAAACAGAGAAAACCGTCGAAATTGATGCCGTGACTTTAGATAGCGTAATAGATCAACATCAATTTGATGCAGATTTTGTAAAAATTGACACACAAGGTTCAGAGTATGAGATTTTACAAGGAGCCAGGAAATCAATTTCAAAAGGTATTTTTGGTGCTTTACTTGAAACATGGTCATATCCATTTCATGTGGATCAAAAACTTACTTATGATGTAATGAAAACTATGGATGATAATGGATATTTTCTTGTTGATTTGAATAAAGGTGGATACTATCGCCGAAAAACAGTGTCAAATTCTACTTTATATCTTGGCCAAATAGGTCAACTCGATTTACTTTACTTTGAAACTTTTGAAAAATTTACATCTTCTGATAAATCAAATGAACAGATTATAAAGGCTGCATGTTTAGCTGACTTATATGGAATGACTGATTATTCAGTTGAATTACTAAATCATTACGGTAATTTCACCGAGCTGATTGAACAAATCCTAAAGAAAAGAAAAACGCTCATAAAAAATGTTGAAAATCAATGGAGAGTTGAAAAGATAAAAAATCTTTTAAAATTTCAACCAAGGACGCCACCACTTCATTGATATTATAATTTTTGGTTCATTTCAATTTCAGATTAGCAGTCATTTAGAGCATTAAGGCTAAGTTCAACATAGTAAGTTGCGTTTTCTAGAGACTCTGAACTTAATTCTATGTAGTAAGGATCTAATGTTTCTAATCCTTGAATTGACAATTCATAAGCCTCAATAAAGTATTCAATACCAATCAACAAATAATCATGTGAATCTTGATTAGAAGAATTAGGAGTCAGTGATACTTGTCTTCTATAAAGTCTCTCTATTTTAACTAAATCATTTTCTACATATGACTGCATTTGTGAAAAACTTATAATTCCGTCTGCAGCATCTTCGGCATAATCAATATAATCATAGGCTATATTAGATATTTCCCCTGAAATATTAGCAGTTGTTATTGCCCATGTCTCACATGTTGAGCTACTACTACTACTACTACTACTACTTGTAGTGGTCGAACTTGAAGAC
>CEVG01052538.1_pt1 | contig 21829 bp, 26 predicted proteins | sample 356511 | NCBI WGS metagenome assembly CEVG01 (sample SAMEA2623426, study PRJEB7988) | marine metagenome | biome: marine biome (ENVO:00000447); feature: surface water layer (ENVO:00002042); material: "saline water (ENVO:00002010), including plankton (ENVO:xxxxxxxx)" | depth 5 m | reverse complement strand
CTACCCTAGCAACTTTCCCAATGTCTTAGGACCAACGATACCGTCAGCTGTTAAGCCATTTTTGAGTTGCCATTCTTTTACAATTCTAGCTGTTCCAGGTCCAAAAATTCCATCAGCTGGATCAATGTCAAGTTTTTCTTGTACTTCTGCAACTAATGGTCCTCTTGATCCCTGTTTTATTGTTTGTTTATAATCTACTTCAGGTTCTTCGTAATCGCCACCTAATACATCTAATGCATGTATGTAATGTTTTTTACGATCTTCTAAACCTATTGTGCCACCGTTAATACGCTTGGTCATACCAACAATATCTTGGCGGTCACAGTAATCATTTATATTATTTTCGTCCCAAAACCAACATGCACTATCTAACGCACCTTTTTTCGTCCTGACGTATTCGACTGCTTCTTCCGCTGTTTTTTCGACTGCTTTACCGAATTGTGTATAGTTGTATCTGCCGGTAAGCTGAAGAATGCCGCCGCCTCTGAATGTCCACCCGTCACCGGATGATGCATCGCCGTTGTCCATTCTATTTGCGTAAATAACGTTCGCAATTTTTTCAGGTTGTCTATGATATTCATTAGCGTCCCTCCCAGCACGTCTAAAGTATTTAGGAAATATTGTGTTCAATGCTTTGGCGCTATAATTTAAGTTTTCGCTTAATACCCGAAAGCCGCCAGACTCATGTCCACATTGTGCAATAAAACCTGCTACTCTTTCTATTGTATCGACTCCCCACAAAGGTAGTATTTCACACATACTGTCATACCATTCTTTCCAGTCATCTCTATGGATAAGCTCTTCTGCCATCCACTCTTCAAAGTCGAATTTAAAATGTTCTTTACCCAATTTGTTTCTCCTGTTTTAGGTGTTAATACGAGTTAACACAAGAACTTTGTTTTTGTTTTCAAAAGTAAGTTTGTCTCCAAACTTTGTAATATTATAATCGCCTAAATATTTGCTAAGATATATAATTTCAGCAAAATTATTGTCATCTACAGATATAGTTTCATTTATATTATTAAGTATATAATCCTTTTCGCCTATATCTATAAATTTAAATAGTAAAGGATCTCCATGAATTTTTTTGATTGTAACGATATCATCTTGCATATAGATTGATTCTAAAAAACTTTTGTTAAAAAATTTATCATAACTTTCCATTGCAGTATTTTGTACTTTAATACCGTAGTCGTCTGGTTCGGAAGGAATATTTTCTTGTAGATTATCTATATTAGCTTCATATGATCTGAAGTTTTTATAGTAACGGAATTTAAATTTATCATGCCCTGATAATTTTCCTACACCATCTAATATTTCTACAATTTGTTCTGGTACACTATCATTTCTTTCCATTTCTATAAAAACTTTATATGTACCGTCTTTTTGTTCACCTGATGTAGCATCAGCATCTAGTATGAATGAATATCCTTTTTCTAAAAATTCTACTAAATCTTTTGCTGTTTCATTTGTTTTAGTACTAAAACTTACAGTTACAATATTTTGGTCTTCGCCCATTTTACTTTTAAAAGAATCGATCTCAAAAATGTAATCTACCATATCTTTTAAGTCTGATTTTTGTAATCCCATTATACTGCTCCCTCAGCTGGTGGTGTTTCAGCTGGCGCTTCTGCTCCTGGTGCTGGTGCTGGCGGTGCAGCAGGTGCAGCCGCAGCTTGATCAGCTTCGCCTTGTTGTAGTTCTTGTGATTGCCCTCCTGTAGCTGGTTCTTGCTCAAAGTCCATTAATTCGTCATATCCACTATAGATCGTCTGGATTAGTTTTTTTGGCATGTCAATTTGGACTAGCCAAATTGCTACCTTATCTAATTTACCTTTTTTTGTTCCAGGTCTGATATCATCAGGTTTACGAATTTTTCTAGGTTTAATTATATAATCTTTACCCATACGCACTTTGCAATCGTAGTCAAGCAATCGCTTGCCTCCCATTGGGTCAGGCATCTTTTTTAAAGGCCACATAAATGAACAAGATACCCAATGTCTAGTGATTTTTGGCCCAGATACTAATTCCCCATCTTTCCAATTATCGTACACGTAAATATCTAATTCATCTATAACTCTTTCAAAGTCCTTTAGCACCTCAAAGGCAGAGTTACTATCATAGATATTATTAACGTTTTCTATGACATCGTATATATCTTGCATGATTAAATCCTGTTCTAAATTCTACTATACTTATTTATCGTATCAAAAAGATAACAGACTATTTTTTAATTCGCACTTTAAGGTAAATACTTTGTAGGGACTAGCTTCCTATGTTATAGGACATGCGGCCTTACGTCAATATCCACAGGAGGACACTTAATGGGTGCAAAACGCAGGCGTAACAACTCAATAAACAACTACAATAATGTGGTTGAAATCAAACAATTCCAAAAACAACAAAAACAAGTAAATATCCTTCCAAGAAACAGAAATCAAGAAACATACGTGTTAAAACTACTAGATCATAAAAAAGATATAGTCTTTGGTATAGGTCCAGCAGGAACAGGCAAAACATTATTGGCTGTGCAGGTAGCAGTGAAATTATTCAAAGAAGGCAAACTTGATAAAATCATAGTCACAAGACCAGCTGTGTCAGTAGACGAAGATTTAGGCTTCTTACCAGGTACATTAGAACAAAAAATGGCACCATGGACAAGGCCAATATTTGACGTATTAAGGGAGTATTTTAATGCAAAAGAAATAGAAGGAATGATAAACGAAAGTATAATTGAGATCGCCCCACTGGCTTACATGCGTGGAAGAACATTTAAAAACAGTTTTATACTAGCAGATGAAATGCAAAATGCTACATCTAGTCAAATGAAAATGTTGCTAACACGATTAGGCGAAAACTCTAAGATGGCGGTTACCGGAGATCTAGCACAAGCAGATCGAATGCAAGATAATGGATTAATTAACTTTGTTAATCTTTTACACAATGCAGGCAATGCAACACACTTGGACATAGTCCGGTTTGAGCAAAGAGATATTGAAAGGCACAATGCAGTGAAAGAAGTATTACAAGTATACGGTGACGTATAAGTTATAAAAGAGTAGAGGATCTATTCCTCTACTTTTTCCATCTCCAATGAAGTCTAGTTAAAGCACGGCGTTTAGTTTTATCTTTATTATGTAATTTTTCATACCTTTTATCACGCCAAGAGCTTTTTGCTTCGCCTTTACGATTTAGTCGATTAACTATTTGTGGTTCGTTGATTAAACAAAAATTTAATTTTTCTGTGAAATAAAGACATTTTTCTTTTGTCCAGCAATAATAAAATGGGTCATCACTTGAATATCCACGGAAACAAATGATACCGTTTTTCCGTAGCACTCTTTTTGTTTCTAGTAATTGTTTTTCTATTAAATCTTCATCGCCAAAATTTATAGAACCGTATGCTATTATAGCATCTATACTATTGTCTTCAAAATCTAACTTTGTAAAATCACTTACTAAATCGACTCCCGGTCTATCACATATATCTATTCCAATTAGATTTTCTACTACTGGTTTATATCTATTATCGCCGCATCCTAAATCTAAAACTACATTAGGATTTAATGAGTTTATTAAGTCAATATCTTCTTTGATATTGCCCCATTTGTATAATCTATTATGTGAATCCTTTTTACGTTTCCATTCTTCTTTATCTTTATTATATGAAAAAAATTCAGTTAGATAATCTTTTAATTCTTGATTCACAATTGAATTTTCCTAGGACACGATTTTAGAAAATCATATGTTTGTTCTGTAACTTCACCAGTTATATTAAGAGTCGGTCTTGGGTCATGTCCAAAATTTGCTGTACCATGCGGAATATCTCTCCATGGCCATGTAAAACAATCTCCTTTTTTCCAAGTTAAAAAGTCATTACCTTGTTTCCAAACCTGTCCTTGTTTCTGATCGTCTAAAAAAACAATAACTCTCATTATAAGTCTTTGGTCATAATCACAATCTGCAAATTTTTTATAATCTTGTCTTTGATCTTGTAATAATCCGCCAAAATTATCTAAATGCCAATAAAACATTTGTCCGGGTATTTGTACGTCAAATTTTATATTTGGCCTTCCATTTTTCTTTCCAGCTGGATGATCAAAACAAAATAGTTTTGCTATTTTTTTAAAAATTTTAGGAAAGTCTCTTTGCATGTATCTGTTCAATACTGCATAACTATTTTCGTCAGAATCGATATCATATCCCCATTTTTTAAAATCGTTATATTCTAATTGATTGTTATTATCCATTCTAACATCTGATCGATAATTAAAAGTAGCTGGAGTTGTATTTTGTATTAAATTAGCAGTTTCTTGATCCCAATTACCTTCGAATTCGCAAATTGGAATATGTGTTGGAATATCACCAACGGTATCATCACGTGTTTCATCAAAATGGTAATTGCTTGTTGCTTTGCAAAATTCAAATAAACTATCGTAATTTTTATAGTCTACTGGTTCTTTGGTTTTTAAATTACGCCAATCCCATTCTGGTACATTATCAAATTTCATATTACCTCCTACTTTGCAAAGACATATACGCCTTCCCATTTTTCTCGACCTGCAAGTTTTTGATTACCTACTCCGGGACGAGTATTTAACATCATCTTAATTGTACTTACATGTTTGAAGCCTACTCCATGAGATATCTTGATCCAGTCATCGACGACTTTGTACTCTTTTTTTCCGTAGGTTTTGTAATCCGCAATGTTTGTAGCAAATAAACCATCTTGGTTAAGACTTTTATAAATGTTCCTAATAGTAGGCTCAGCATATCCACCAAACCATTCGTCAAGGGTGCTATAACGTACCATGCATTGTGTATCTTCATCTGAATATTTCTCCAAGTTAAAATAAGGAGGAGAGCTAAAGGCTAAGTCTACGTCAGTTGGTTGATATTCTTCACTCACCTCCTGTATTATATTGCCTTTTACACCAACTGCTTCTTCTAATAAATCATTAAAATAGTTTAAGTATTTTACTGTTTCAGTATTGGGGTCAATACCTGTATAATTATAATTCATATTACTACAACTTATACCTAATAATCTTCCACCATATCCTGCACTATAATCATAAACATTTCCCCATAGGACAGGACATAAATGCTCTACTAAAGCTCTAGCATTTTGAGGTTTAAAGTTTTGTATGTTTTCACCAGTTACTAATTCTAACGCCCTACGTAGTGCAGTAGGATATACAAGTTTATGTCCTTCACGCATTTCATAACAAATGCGTATCGCTCTTTTAAGTTTTGTGTCGTTGTAGAATCTATCTTTCAAACTGTTACTACCTCTACCTTTTGGTTCAGCAGTCATCATGTTTGGAAATAGAAATCTACTTAAAGGCTGTCCTCTATTATTTCCTAAACTTATTCTACTGTCTTTTACGGAGTTGTAACTAATGGATTTAAATTCTTTAATTGCATTGATTAGCCCTTTTTCTGTGTAATAAAGTATAGGTACAATATTAATTGATCTATATATGTCAAATACTTTGTCTACAGTTCCTTCAGGGTCTTTGTTAAATGCAGGCTTATCAAGTTTATCTAATTGGTCATAGACAGGTTCATATCCTGTAAATTCTTCACCATGGATATTGTTAGTTTTTATATTCCAAATATTGTATAAGTCTTTTATCAAAGTTCATCCATTAGCGGAAATATTTTAGCAATTACATGAGCACATTCTTTTGCTATTTCCATATGTTCTTTTTGCGTACCGTTTGCACTACGTAATTCAATATAATGTATCCAACTACGTAATGTGCCGTTCATATACAATCTAGTTTTAGTACACCCTTCAGGTAATACAACACGGGCTTGTTCTTTTGCAATTCCATTGTGTATAGCCCATTCATAGGCTATACGAGCTTGATCAATCACTTCTTGTTGTTTACGTTTCCATTCATAATGTAATTCACTTTCGTCACTTATTTCAATACTGTTTTGTCTGTTTTTTTCGTCCTGTAGTCTAGCTTCTCTTGTTTGAAATGTATCAGCCATGTCTTCAGGATTAGCATAACGCTGACTAAATTCTTGAAAACTAAAACTTCTGTGTCTAACAATTTGATGTGCAATGTCTCTTGTAGTTTCAATTTCAAGACATGCATTAACCATTTCTAATGGAGACCAGTGTGCATTCTTAACCAAATATTTTATAAGTTTTGCACTAGTCTCAGTATTCATTTGATTACTTGGATTACTTACTCTAGCACAGAAAGCAATTAAGTCTTGACAGTTTAGTGGATTATCATTACCCCAAACTGCAAATTCTGATGCTTTACTATATGAAATTAATCTAACGGCCATGGCGCTTCTCCTTTTAAATCTTGTATTCTTCTTTTTAAGAATCCTATTGTTGTATGAATATGTCCCGTGTCTTGTTCACGGAGTAAAGTTTTGTAGTATTCTATTTCTTCTTCAAGAACATCAATCCTAATAATATCATTGATTAATTTTTTGTTAACTACCTTTTCCGGGCTTATCACTAAAATGCTCCTCTAGTTTATTAGGAACTCCGTTCCATTCTTCTGCATCTTCGGGTGGCTCACCTATCTCTGTAATATTAGGCCATATGTTTGAATACTTTGTATTTAAGTCTAACCATTTTTGTAGTTCACTGCCTTCATATACACTATCTTGTACAATAGCTTCTGCAGGACATTCTGGTTCGCACACACCACAATCTATACACTCATCAGGATTAATGACAAGCATATTTTCACCTTCATAAAAACAATCTACTGGACATACTTCTACACAATCCATGTGCTTGCACTTAATGCAATTTTCGTTTACAAGATAAGTCATACTGTATTTAGATTCTAGCTAGCCTAATTAATGTAGCCGCCAAATTTATTTCTGGGTCGGCTACAAGTGTATGATCAACTAGGCCTTGTTTAATTGTTAATACTGCGGTGTCTTGTTTTTCTTCATCACCAAATAGTTCAATATTGTCATACAACCAGCGATAAATTTCTTCCATCTCTTCTGGCCTTACTGAACCACAAAGTAGTTTCCTTGCTTGTTGTATTTTTCCTGCTTTGAATAACTCAACCATTTCAAGTTTCCAATCTGTTTCACCAGTATCGCCTTCGTTAGGTTTGAGTAAACTATTGTCTTGTACATTCATTTGTACAGTATTGATACATTTACGCAAATCAGGATATGTAGCTTTTACATAAGTGTCAAGTATATCTAAATTAGGAGTAACGCCTTCTGCTAATAGAATTTCAGCAACTCTTGCAGTAAATTCAGTTTGATCTATTTTAGCAATGTGAAAACCTTGACAACGGCTATGCAAAGCAGGGATAATACGGTTGGGGTAATTACAAGTAAGAATAAACCTTGCAGTGGTGTGATATTCTTCCATAACACCTCGTAAAGCCGCTTGGGCACTAGGACTAAGATAATCAGCCTCATCAAGAAGTACAACTTTAAAATCTCCAAATGGAATCATTTGCACAAAATTAACAATTTTATCTCTTACATCGTCAACACTATTTGTACGGCTTGCATTTATTTCTAAAATGTCTAAGTCATTTGTTTCCAATTCATTAAGTAAGAGTTTAGCAAGAGTAGTCTTGCCTATACCTGCATTGCCACTAAACAACAAATGTGGAATAGTTTTATCCTTTATCCAATTGTTAACTTGACTACGTTGTGCATCATCTCTAAACACATAACCATCAACCGTCTTAGGACGATATTTTTCTACCCATAAATCTTTCATTGCTGTTCTAATTCTCCTAGTTCTTTGATCATATCGCTAAAGATCTTAAACATCTCTTGACTGCGATCAGGTTTAACTTCTTTGTACACACAGACAGCATTTAAGTCTGGCATTGCTTGTGTAAGTACACGATCTCTTGCTTCTATACAAGAATCCATATCTTTGAATGTGGCTGAACTAATAATTGCTCCTGCCAAATATGTAACTAATACTATACTGTTCATTGTTTCACTCCAAAGTGTTTATAAGATTGTTGTACACATTTTGCTTGATAATAACAATCAGCTAATGCATTATGTAGCTGTTCTTGTATAGCCTTTCGCGGATCCTGAGGCATCATTTTAAATAAAGTTCTAGAATCTCGTATTTGCCAATAGTTCCAAGGCACAGGAGTTTCTGCACTTTTATATAAGTGTTGAAGCATTACAAAATCAAATGTAGGCCCTTGACACCAAATGTAATCTAATCCTACACACCATTTATTAAGTTGCTTCAACATGCTTGCGACAGTAACTCTATCATGATCACCAAACGCCTCGTCTTGTATTTTTTGAGGTTGTTTGCTCCACCATTCTAATGTGTTGTTATCAATAGTTCGATTGTATTTTTCTGATTGCTCTTCTATATCTCCACGGATATATAATGGAGTGTGCGGTTCAGTTTCTGTAAAAGGGTCAAATTTAATAGCACCCAAAGTTACAACAACACTATCCGGCTCAACGCCTAGTGTTTCTAAATCGATCATTCCATGTGTAGCCAAAATATACTCCTCAAACTTTATAATATTATAGCTTATAATCTATAAGTTGTCAAGTTTTTTTTTCGGCTAAATTTTGCACTTGGGAATTTAGATCTTCTAATGAGGAAAATTGTATTGTTTTGTCCGAAAATTGTTTGTCATTTTGATGTATTCTATATAGTTCATTTTGGTTAGCATATTCTGTATTGTAAATTTGGTCTTTTGAATAACCTTTATGCTTATAAAATTCTACTAAAGAATTTTTTTGAGGATACAACGTAACAAATTCTTTTTGTGTCCAATATAAGTCATTTAATAATTCTTTCCGTCTTGGCAATGTATCAATATTAGTTTGTAATGGAAAGAACATTGCTGTTTCCATATGTCTATCAAAATATTGCAAACGAACATCTTCTGTTGGAAGAATTTGTATAATATAACAATTAGGATACCTTTCTCTAATATCTTTAGGACTCGTATGGCAAGTATACACTAATCTTTTGCCGTTAGAACATTTTTTAATTTCTGGTTCTATTAATTTGTAATATGCTTCCAAATCATTTAGATAAGGTTCAATTCTATCAAATAAATGAGGGAACCTTTGTCCATCAGCAAATATTTTTTGAAAATGTTTTTCTGCAATGTTTAATTTGGAAAATTTTTTTTTGTGTGACTTATTATTTTTTGGGTGGTCGTACCATCGATATTGTGGATCATTTTCAAATAAAGTTCTTGCTATTCCATGGCCGCCTGCACCACTCATGAAAGTTAAAATTGTTAAAAATTTCATTTGGTGCCTTGTCTGTCTCCGACTTTTTCCCTATGCTCGATTGATTCCATAAACCATTCATATGTTGCTTTATCTGAAATATCTAAGTCTGCTACATAATGAACTGCTTTGTCTGCAAAGCACATACTATAATGTGTTTTATTTGGATTCATAACCATCCACTGTCCTTTACGCCAATGTTGTATTTTACCATCAATTATGTATGTACAGTCTTCTGGGTGTGTATAATCAGAATGACAATTTAGTCTAATTAATCTTTCATTAGCACCGTCTTTGATATGATCTTTATGCGGAGCAAAAAAACTTCCAAGTTGGTGTTCCACTCTAATAGGCTTAGAAACTTTTCCTTTTAAGTTCCAAGATTCAGGAGCTTCTTTATATTTGTAGACTGTTTTGTTTCCCATAGAATCTACATATCTTTTTTCTATTACTAAAGATTCAATTAAAGGTTCTTCAGGTGCATACAGATCTAAAGCAAACACATCACCAAACAGATTATATATCTCTCCGGGTGTGAGCATCCCCTATATATCACCTTCTTTTCTATTTTCGGAATAATGGGCAAAGAAATTGCCCCCAGGATATCTAGATTTTAATTTGTCTATGTTCATTTGGATGACTTCATTTGGATCAATATTAAGAGCCATACAACCTTGCATCCAATACCATATTACATCACCTAGTTCTCTCTGCATATGAAAAATGTTGTCTTTATCTAATGGCTTGCCTTGTAAGACAATCTTTTTTACTATTTCGGTAAATTCACCTGCTTCTGCACCTAAACCAAAAGCGGCCGTAAGCAGTCTGGGCATGTTAGCATCTCTTTGATTTTCTAATGTATTCCAACGAGTTTGGAAAGCATCGTTGTTTTTACTTTCATTAGATGTTACAGCATCTACAAATTCTTTGTATTTGTTTAGATCAATATCAGACACTAATTCCTCCTATCAATTATTGAAACTATTCATTTGTTCGATTGGGCCTCTATATTCGCCGAAGCCTGTATCAGCGGCTTCTGCACCGCTAAATTCTTTACCAATTTCAAAACCAGTTGGTTTTTCATCTTGATAGGCAAGTACACTTTCTGATTCAACCATACGCAATTCAACTTTTTGATCATCAAATTCGACTTGCATTCCTCTAGTCCAACGACCGTGTTCGATTAAAATCCAATCGCCTTCATTATAGTCATCTTTGTTTCTAGGACCCTTAGAAAATACTTTACCCCATCTTGGACGGATACCATGTACCTTTCCATCATCACTGTTGATAATTAATCCACCAGCAGTCCTTTGTTCACCAAAATACATATCACTAACAAGAACACGGTTGCCAACTGCTCGTGGCTTTCCTTTATAAGTCTTTAAGTGTACAGCCATTTTTAATCTTCCTTTTTAGCTAAATCTTCAGGTTTTACAAAATTTCCATCTGCATCTTCTACCCAGTCGTCAGTCAAGTCTTTGCCTTCTGGAATCTTTACAGATGAAGTATTAGATTTTGATTTTTTTGTTGCAGGTTTTTCTTGTGCTATTTCTACTTTTTGGTCACGTCTTACTGCAACTTCTTCAGGCATACTTGAAGAATTTTCATAGTATTCTCTAAGTACATCTTCTTTTTTTCGAATAATTTTACCACCTGGCCCTAGTTCGTCACCACGTGCATTAACTTTTGCATTACCTACTGCTGGAGTAAGCTCGTTGCGTTGACGCAATAGGTCCATATCAATTTGCTTACCTTGCATGGTTTTATAAATTGTTCGACCTGTTTGTTTCATTGGCATAATAATACCTCCTTAGTTATATACTTACTTATCTCAGGAACTCTCTCCAATCCAGGTCAAACTGGATTGAATTTACCCTATGTACTCCAATTAAGTACAATATATAGCTGGCTACACTAGATCCACGTCCTACTCCCCATACTATATTATTCTTTTTCATAAAATCTACTAGATATACCATATATCTTAATAGAGGTAGCATTCCTCTTTTGTTGAACTCTGCATATTCTTCAAAATAACGTGTAAGTTCTTCTTGTGTGTTACACTTGTCTTGTAAATATTTTGAAATATCCATGTTCTTATATTCTTCAGGCATAAACCATTCACTTTGGCATACGCCGTCAAAAGTCTTCTGATCTACATCTAGTGGAATATATGTTGAGAGTTCAGTAAGTCCTTCTTCTCTCATAGCTTTATTAAACTTATCAATTTCGTCATCCTTGTCACATAATACAACATGGCATTTGTCCACATGGCCGCTATAGATCATATCTACTAGATCTTTTGTTGAGAATCTGGGTATACCAAGAGAATCTGTCTTCATAAGCATCTTTATATATTAACTGATATTAATCAAATTGTCAAGACTATTTTCGCCGTTTTCTGATTTATTTTGATCAAAAGTTTCTTTTGCTTGTCTTGATATAGCTTCGGCTTTATACATATCCAAAACTGATCTAATTTGATTTTGTACTTCAGGGTTATTAGTCATGAAATACTTTTTAGAAAGGTCGGCTATTTTTTCAGATAATTCTGTTGTAGAAATATCTTGCAAATTATCTACAAAAGGATTAAGAGGTAAATTGCCCATGGTACTGTCCGTATACAGTTAATCCACCATCGCTTGACCATAAGTCAATAAAAATTGGATCTGTAGTACTAACAGCTAGAAAACTTGCAGGCCAGTTTGAGTCTTTTTTAAACACGTTATTAGGACCTGCGGAAAATTCAACTAATCTTGAAGTTCCATCACCTTTTACTGCACAACGTATTTTACCTAATTTTCCTGTTGCAGGCCAATCTGTCAATGTCAATGTTACATCAGCACCAACTGTAATAATTTGGTAATTTCCGTTAACAAATCTTATATTTTGACTTGCTACAATTTCGTCTGTAACATATACTTCTTCAGAGTTAGCAATAAAGTTTGCTTCTCTTATAACGTTCCCGTTGAAGTCGTTACTTCCGTTTAACTTTGCGGTAGTAGTTTGCAAAGCGGTTATTTCTGTAGCCGCTGTTGCTAATCCTGTTTTAACTAGACGGAAGTTATCTCTAAATCCCTGACTATCGTTATCAGCGCCGGCGACTGGATATAATTCATCTATATCACTTGTAAGTATGTTACTAGCCATTAATGATCTCTCCTATCTTTATTTATATAGTATTTATTGCTTTTATATGTTAAACTGATAATTCGCGAATAGTAAATATTGCTCATTTGTATTTCCTGTTGTATTATCTATAATATAGCGATCTATATCAAAATCTAGCTGTGTAAAGTTAAAATTTTGGAAATCTATTGCATTTTTTATGATTTTGCTTTTCCCTTTAATAGTGTAACACAAAGGAATTGCCGCTACATACCCTAATTCTTGTAATTGACCTTCTTGAGCTGTACGCATCCAAAGAGGTAAAAAGTTCCGTACAGTTGAACCACTTTCTGCAATATTATCTCTCATGTTTTTTATATTTGATATATATTTTTTAGTATCATTTCTTTGATCAGCGCCAATAGCATTTGTGTCTACTTTAATGGTATTAGTGTTAACTGATTCTAAATACCAAGGACTTGTTGCAGTTTCGTCTGCTATGTATGAACTTATAGTTGCTGGAAATGTTACTGTTGATAAGTCACGTAAACCTACAAATATTTCGTTATTTTGTCCTGCATTAACTTCAACTCCTGATCTTTGTAAAACACTTATATTTCCTTGGCTAGGAACAACATTGACTACGCCCTCTGTGCTGTCTCCTAATGTTCTTGATTGTAAACTAAAACTGATAAATGGTGCAGGTTTATCTCCAAATTGTGATTCACTTGCTAAAATTTTTGTTTTATTATCTATTTTTATATGTTTTTTTACGTTACCTTTTGCAGGAAGATATGGGTCTAAGACTTCTAGATACACTACTTCATATACAATATTTTGTGTCCCAGGAAGTTTAGCTACTGCTGTTTTTACTTCTCCTAATTTAAAACTTTTACGTTTATGGTTTTTTGCTATTGCGGCCATGTAGTGGTCTACAGTTTTTGTTTCTATTCCAGAATATACAAGCATGTTTATTTTCTTTTGTATTCCGAAGTTTGGATCATCGGGTCTATAAATATATTCTGGATTAAATATTTCTGTATCACTTATGAAGGTATTGAATAATGTTCTCTGTGATTGTTTTAACATTGGTCTAGCAAATATGTTACTATATGTTTTATTATCTGGATCGCCTACAGTTATGTTAAATTCTTTTTTAGTAACACTATACTTAAATTGGTCTTGGACTGACACTTCAAAAATAAATTTTCTATCAATCGTAGAAGTATTACCATCTAAGATAAAAGAACCTTTATCAAATTGTGTAAGTGCATTGCTACCAAATGTTGTGATTTTTCCGGATATAGAACCATCTAGTAAAAGATTGAGTCCTGGCGGTAACTTACCTTTAGATAATGTGTAAATTAATTTTGCATTTGGTACATTACTTGACGCCACGACAGATAAATTAGAAATGTAATTTGCACTTATGCTTTCAAATGTAGCAGGGGTATTCCAAGTGATAGTTGAATCAACTTCACCTAATGTGCTTACGGTGAACGTTTTGTTAGCTTCTGCTTTTTCATTTTCTAATGCATTGTATAAATTAAATTCAAAAGGTTCACCCTTCTTTACAATACGTGTAGTATATAAAGGGATAAGTTCTATAGGAGTTAATGCTCCAGCATAAACTGTAGTAGCGATATCTGTTGTCACAGTGATTTTTTCAAAGTTTGTATTATTAAATTTAACTTGTTGATCTACTACGTAATCTTCTTCAGTGTTCCAAGAAGTGATTCCTGTCGTTGATGCTCCTACTACTTCTTCCCAACGCACCTTGTTAAAGTCAGAAGCAAAAGTACTTGATGTATGATTTATTTTACATCTATAGACTTTTTCATTTAAATCTACAGTATCAACAGTATAATTAAAGTCACCAAAGGTCAGTTGCTTTCCAATTATATTTGATAGATAGGGGTCACCTAATTTAGTAATTGAAATTTCTTTTTGATTAGGTAAGGCATTTTCATGGACAGTAACCGTTATATTTTGTCCTAGATGGATAATATCATAATCTGCATTAGTTGTATCTACTTTTGTAATAGTAAAAGAACGTTCATCTATTTCTATCTGACGACCTACTAACAATGAAATATCTTGATTCTTTACAATCTTTAATGTGCTTGATCCTAATGCTGTATCTTCAAAAACAGATAAGTTTACATATTGTTTATTCGTTGCCGGACCAAATCTACTTGCTTTGACTGTAAATTTGTATTCTTTAGTTACATTAGGTTGATAAGGTACTCTACCAGCAATTTCTCCAGTTGTACCATCTAAGTATAAACCCTCCGGAAGTGTGCTTGTGCTACCGTCGTCATTAACTTCTTGTAGAGTATAGGTAATTACACCTAACAATTCATTTGTATCAAGCACATCTAGGAAAAGTGTAACATAATTATTTGCTCTACGGTAGCCAAAATTTCTTGGAGTTAACCATAATGGAACTCTAATATGAGTGTTATCTGCTGTAAATACACCAGTGTCAACTTGCATGATAGTATTATCAGATCTAACAAAGTCATCTCCTACAACAAATATTTTAAATTTTCTTCTTGCAATAGTATCGCCGTCGTTGACTGATACAACAAATTCATAATTTCTATTTAATTTTCTAGGCGATCTTGTTGGGACAGCTAAATCATAAATTGTAGTATCATAAAAGAAACTATCAAAACCATTATTACTTCTTACACCAAAATCATATCCTACAGTATCATATTGTATACCATCGTAATTACCTGAGTCTAATCTTTTTTCAATAGCTAAAATAGGATCAACTATACCTACAAGTTTTCCATCTGTAGTCAATGTAATGCCAGGTGGTAACTCTCCATCTCCTGAACCTATAAAATACTCAAGTTTTTGTCCTGCCGCTGTATCAGAATCCTCTGCTACAAGTTGAAAATCAATTGGAGTATTATCCAATATGAAGAACATATCATTTTGACCAACTGGCAATAACCCTTCTGCTGTTTTCCAAGTAGGTGTATCAGGACCAACAACTTTTATAATATAAGTCCTGTCGCTTATTTGATTGTTATACTCTGCTCTTAAAACAAATTTATACTCAGTATCTCGTGCTACTTCTCTAGGGGTTCCTGTAATGGCATTATCTTGCAGGACCATACCTAAAGGAAGGTCACCGCTAATGTGTGTGACAGTATATAGTGTTGAATCATCAGAGACTACACTTAAATCTAATGGCAAATCTACAGTCGTAGATACACCCTCAGTTAATGTTTGTAATGTTTGTCCAGAAAATTGTGTCCAAAAAACTGCCATACTAATTCCTTACTTTTAAGTATTTATCGGAATTTATGATGCTATTGAACCTAAGTCTACTATTGCACTTGAAACACCGGGATTAATGAATTTTCCAAAATCTACGTCTGTTTCTCTTTGTAGAAAATCCAATAAATTTGTATACTGCTGGCTTAGCCTGCCAAAATCAAATGAATTTTCGCCAGCCGCTGCCTGTAAGTTCCTAACGTCTATTCCATATACCAGTCCGTCGATAGGACCGTTAAATTGGCTGGCTGTAATTGTGCCACCATTAATAATATCATTATTATTTGCATTTAATTGTGCTGACAACGCAGGAGAACCATCACCTGATAAAGCACCATTTGAAGTTGATATTATTAAATTTTGTCCACTAACAGATGTTGTTATTCCTGTGCCACCTTGTATTGACATAGTCTGCCCACGCTGGACTGTAACAGTTCCGTTATCTGAAACTGCTATCAATTGATCTAAACTGTGAGGAGCAGTTATCGTTATGCCAGTGACAGTTGAAGTTAAAGTAATATTATCGCCGCCTATAATTTTCTTAAAACTTAGTTTAGAATTAGTAGAACTTTCGAAAATTCCTTCACCAGTAGGCCCTAAATTTTCTCCACTTGCGGCTTCAGGAAATCTAGTATTTAAATCTTCAAAATTATCATTGACTTTATCAAATGCGGTTCTAATATCATCACCTGTACCGTCATTTGCTAATTGTCCTATATTAATTTTTTTTACTGGCATATTAATTCCTTACTATGTATTTATTTGTTTCCTACACTAACCGTACCAGCACCTGTAAAATTGCCTACTGTTAAAGTGTCCTTTTGATTAAATGGTGTATATAAAACTCTGTTTGTATTTTGTACGGGAATATATCCTGAAGGACCACTAACAGCAAACATTGCATCTAATGTGGCTTGTGTTGGCTTTGAAATTATTTTACTGATAAAATTGTTATACAATGCATATCCTAATGGATTATTTGCTAGTACGCCTGCTTGTGTTCTTGAATTGTCATTCCATTCTGGTGATAAACTTCCTCCTGAAATATAAACTGTAATATATTCCCACATTGCAAAAATTAACAAGTACGAATATTCTCTTGCAATAGCGGCATAATATCCATTATATGTTAATGGTGTAATAATGGTATCCGTAATGTAAGCATTTGGGTTTCCATTTTTAAATGATAGGAATCCCATAACATCGTCGATATCAATATCCCCATCATTATTAATATCACCTCTCTTGCGTCCACTAACAACTTCATTTAGATATTCCTTATATTTGTGTGAGGTACCGCTAGACGCGGCTTGCATACCATCCATTAGTTCATCTAAATCTGGTTGTGAATCTGGTGTATACAATCCTGAATATGACGATACATCAAATACATTGTTGTCTATAGCTTCTTGCATTGCAGTCATTAACGGACTTCCTATCTGTCCATTTAGAATATTTAATTCATAAGGATAAGCATATGGTAATCCGTATTGGCAAATTGTATGCAATACGTGTTCAATTACTTCTGTAACTTGTCCACCAACTGTGTATCCATTCCAATTTTCTACACCAGCTCCATTAGAATTATTATCAGGGTATTCCCAAACATAGTCAACTGCTCTATAAGAATATGATGTCTCATTATAGCCTGGATAATAATTTTCAGGATTGTTCAATATAGATCTAGTGTATTGATCACCATTTATGTAACCAATTCTCTGAGCCACAGGGCCTTTACCCCATGTGTTATCGCCTAGAGTTTCATCAGCCATGGCATCTATTACAATCATTTGTTTAGATTTGTCAATGCCTGCTGATTCAGGGTCTAACATTAATTCTATTGTCCTTGCTGTTTTTTCCATAAATGTATCACTAATACCTTGAGATGCTACATCATAGGCCCCATGTCCTAAAAGTTTAATACCTCTCACATTTAATTCTTTTGCAAAAGGTGGACGGTCATTAATTGTTGTTACAGATCCAGATGAATAATTAACCGAGTTTCCTGTAAGGTGTATACTATCGGTATCATCCCAATCGTCTTTGGTACCGTTATTTAATTTGTTTTTTGTAGAATTATTTTCTACCCATTTTTTAGCTTCAGCAGGTGTCCATTGTGGATTTTGTTCTAGAGCAGTAGCTAATAATCCAGCTACATTAGGAGAAGCCATACTTGTACCAGATATTTTAAAAATGTATTGAGTAGCATCAAGCAAATGATTTTGCCTGTTTCCATAAAAAGCCGCTAGGTCGTTTGTACCACTTGGGTTATCATTTGAACTAGCACTCATTATTTGTGTACCAGGAGCGTATATATTAACACCTGGGCCACAACAACTGCTTCCAGCTTTGTTTTCTAAATTTCCTGTATAGTCAAGATCCATATTACCTACTATAAATGCTTCTTCATCAAACGGACTAGACCCACGATGATAATATCTGTCACTTCCAAAGAATGTTACGTAGTTATTATAATCTTGACCGTTTGCATTATCTATATAGTAATAACTATTACCTGATGCTATACAAATATGTATGCCTGCATCAAGCATTTCTTGAACATCTGTATCAACACTTGAGAGTCTTGAGTTAAGTCTATATTTGCCGTTAACCTTTTGCACTATACCTGCTGATTGCCACATCTGTGAATCACTTGCATAACCAGAGTCTCCGTATGACCATGATGCTCCTCTGTAGAATCCTCCAGATGGCGTTGAACTTGTTGAATATCCATAACCCCAGCTCATATTTACAACTGTTGGCCTTTTGTATCCTGTGTTAGGATCTATAGGTTTATTGTTATGCCAACCTTTTATCACATCAAAACAGTTTGATACACTTATACCTGTACCACTGTCACCGCTTCCTTCTAAGCCTGAAACTTTAAGAGCATATATTCTTGCGTCTTTTGCCCAACCCATTGTGCGACCTGCAACTGTGCCTGCAACATGACTTCCATGACCATCATAGTCTCGATAATGATTTGCACTCTGTGTTCCTGATACACCACTTTCTGTAAACCAGTCTATTTGTTGAACTCTTGATACACCGTTACTGTCTGTAAATTCTATATGGCCAACGTCAATACCTGTATCTTGAATAACAACATCAACACCTTTACCAGTAAGATTGTAGTTGAAAGGTAGTGTGGTCTCAATCACACTAGGACCCCATACATCGTCTCGATGTATACCTCGCATCATACCCCAATTCAAATCATATTGAGAATCTGCAGAAGTCTTTCGCCAAGATCCAAACTGCTGTGCATCGTAACCTATTTCAACATCGTCTCTATCCTCTGGTCTTAATTCCACGCCATACACTCTACTGTCATTTTTTAACGCTTCTGCTTCTTCATCAGTAAGCATGTAATGAGTGTTACGCTGGCTTAAAGGTCTTGCGTTTTCTACTGTAACTGTTCTATTGGGAATGTCACCTGCACCTGTTGATGCAATCATTTCTGTATTAAAGGCGTCATAATCAACACCTCTTTTAAGACTTACAATGTATTCTTTTTCTGCCATCTATTATGTCCATGGTCTACCTTGTTGTAGAGTACCAGCATTATCTACAAGGGCACCTGTGTTACTCGATGCGTTGTACCTTGTTGGAAGAAGTGATGCATCTAAAGTGTTTGCAGATCTGTAGTAAGGTTTGCTAGGATCAGCTGAACCAGAGATTGTTCCATCTGTAGCTACAACTTTACCTTGCCTTTTAGCTTCAGCTTTAGCAAGTTTTGTATCTTGTCTTGTTCTTTTTAAAGCTAGTGTAGATATTCCGTTCGCGGCCATATATATCTCCTAAACTATGTTAATGGTATTACCCATGCCTGAATGTGCAGTACATTGATAATATAATGTTGCTGGAGCTTCCATAGGTACTACAAATGTAATTGTTCCTACAGCCTGCGTATTATTTGTAACGCCTGTATTATATGCAGACCCTCCGTTAGATACTCTAATTTCAAATGGATGACCACTTGCACTTACGTTGAAGACATACTTTTCCCCTCTTCTTAGATAAAGTATAGGATCATTTTTATTACTTGTAAAAAATTTACTGTCCGCGGCAAAAACATAATCTGCTGCTCCGTTATTAGTTACTGTAAATGTGTGTTGTATATCTCCTCCAAATGTTCCTGCGATTGTACCAGTGAATGTTGGATCGGTAAACATTGTAGCTTTGGATTGATTATCAACATTACTCAGTCCAACCATCGATTTCGAAATACCAGTTACTGTTCCTGAAAAAGCAGGATCAGTGAACATAGAAGTCTTGGATTCATTTGTTACATTGCCTAGGCCAACCATTGATGCTGTTATTCCGTTAACTGTACCAGTGAATGTTGGACTGTTTAGTGTAGCAAAACCTGCACCGTTAGTAAGTTGGTTTGTATCTGTAGGAATATCTGTAGTCAAAGCCTGATTCACCCAAGAGCTACCGTTGTAAACTTGTGGTTTATTTACATTTGTATTGTATATCACATCACCTACTGATGCTGATAATGTATCTCTTACTGTTGACGTTGCACCATAAAGTCTCAAAGTACCATTTTTTATAACTACTGCACCGGCCGCATGTAAATCTAAATTAGTTGCTGATCTTATTTCTGGTAAGCCTGCTGATGTACTTATAAACTCTGTTGCTGTAATAGTATTAGCAACAACCAAATCATTTTCTACTGTAAGATCAGATTGAACTGTTAATGACGGAATTATTGTAATACCACTTGAATCGTCTGTGTCTATGTTACTAGAAGCAAACGTAAAATTACCAGTAGATCCACCGCCACCGCCGCCTGCATTTGAAACCCAATCATAATCTGTGCCGGTCCAGCTTAATACTTCACCGGTGTTTGCCGTGCTTGTGTTTATATGTGTGTCGATAGCCGTATTCAAACCTGCTGTGGTTTGATAATCGCTTAGAGCACTTTCATTAGCAAGAGGTAGCCATACACCGCCATGAGCAAAATATGCTTTACCTGTTGCATGTACATGTGCAAACATACCATGGTATGTTGTTGCATTTGGTAAATCAACTAGATTATTATACATGTTTGCAAACAAAATTTTACCAGTAGTGGTAATATTAAATGCTTGCCCATCTAGGTCACCGCCTAGTTGTGGAGTGGTATCGTTAACTATATCTGTGATGCCACTAGCTGTAATTGTTAGTGTATCTCCTGATACTGCTGTTGTGATTCCAGCACCGCCTGCTATTTTAAATGTTTCGCTTCCGTCAACTGTTGTACCTGAAGAATCATCACCTACAAAGGTAATTGATCCGCCGCCACCAGTGTCATTTGCATTGGTCCATTTTGCCCCGTCATATTTTAATACTTGTCCTACTTGTGGATTTGCGTATGTGACATCGCCTGAATTGTTTAATGAAGTAATGTTAAGATTGTATAAAACAATACCATCTAAGCTAGGTAATTTACCATTAGCGTCTAATTGAACAATTTGATTAGCGCCTGTTCCTGTGTCTACATTTAGTGTACCTGCACCTGTAATAGTTCCACCAGTTAGTCCTGTACCAGCAGTAATACTCGTTACTGTACCAGTACCACTTGCTGTAATCGGTTTCCAATAATTATTAGAATCATCCCAACCTAGTAGTTGACCACCAGTAGGAGTTGCATTATTTACGTTAGCTAAATCTCCTATGTTAGATGCTGTACTCAATGCATCAGATATTCCATAACCTGCAACGGTTGTAGGCTTTGTTGTTAAACTATCAAAAGTTCCTGCTGTGGCAACTGGAGCAAAATTTGGAATTAAAGTTAAACTTGTATACTTTCCATCAAATCCATCAGTGATACCATAACCTGAAAGCGTTGTTGGTTTGTTAGTAATACTAGCAAAGTTAGTGCCAGTAAGTAAATTTTGTGTGTCAGTTAATTCACTTACATCCGATGGAATATTTGGTTTGCTTGTTAAATCATTATACGAACCACTAAATGGCGTTAGTGCAGTTCCAGCTAAAATTAATTGTGTTGTTTCTACAAAAGTTGCGTTTCTAATACCACCATTAGCTAAATCTATGCTATCACCATTAGGCAATTCTTTTAGACGGTTGTTATCATTTGTATCAAGTATTATTGGAAATCTATTCGCCATTTTTTTGTCCTATTTGTATTATTTATCCTGTTGGTGCTGTGTTCTTGTATGGGTGACTTACGGGTAAA
>CEVG01109051.1_pt1 | contig 21896 bp, 17 predicted proteins | sample 356511 | NCBI WGS metagenome assembly CEVG01 (sample SAMEA2623426, study PRJEB7988) | marine metagenome | biome: marine biome (ENVO:00000447); feature: surface water layer (ENVO:00002042); material: "saline water (ENVO:00002010), including plankton (ENVO:xxxxxxxx)" | depth 5 m | reverse complement strand
TTGAACCACCAACCATAAGACAGTATCCACGCTCCAAACCAAAGACACCGCCACTAGTACCACAGTCAATATATTGGATGCCCAAACGCTCCAAATATTCTGCCCTTTTCCGACTGTCCTTAAAATTACTATTGCCGTGATCAATAATAATATCTCCCTCACGACAAACCCGTAGTAACTCATTAATTGTTTCCTCAACGTTTTCAGCAGGGACTACCATCATAAAGATGCCAGGTTTTCCTCCTTGTTTTACTTGTGATGCAAGAGATTTAATATCGACACAGACACCATCCACGTATCCTTTTTCATACGCTTCTTGTGCCTTATCGTAGTTACGTCTGTAACCCCAGACTTCAATACCATCTTTCATCATACGACGAGACATACCCTCGCCCATACGACCCAGACCAATTAGTCCTACTCTCATTGTAAAATTAACTCCATTGCATTATGTAGTTCCTTTGAATGATTGATTTCATCCTTCATAATCTCCTCTATCTTGGTATCCTGACCATCTACAAATGCCAGATACTTACGGTAAGTTTCAGCAGCGTGTAGTTCAATCAGGTACGAGAGGTGGTAGGCAGAAACAGGAAGCAACCAATAATAAACCACATTGATCCAATAATAGATAAGTACCAGATGTCTGGCAACAAAGCGATCAATCCAATAAGCATTACCACCCCTAGATTCCATATAAACAAGATGTTCTGTTTCATTGACTGACTGTTCAAAGTGTTCTTTCATCAAGTAGAAGTGGGATTCTGTTCGAAGTCCTAGTGATTCTCTTAAATGTAGCACGCTCAAAAAAGCAAAATAGGGTGCCCGAGCAATCTCCTCAAGCACCCAAAATCTTGGAAAGTGACGACCTCTGTAGAGGTAGTCTATAATTGTGATAGTAACGTCAAGCGTTATTTTGTTTAGAGTTTTCATAAGTCATTTCCAAACTCTCCGTGGAATAGCAGAACTTTGCCTACGTTCCATTTCGTTAATTAGATGACCGTATTCTCGGTACATCCTGTCGCCTGCGATGAAGCAACGTTGACGCTTCCATAAAGCATCGATGATCAATTTGTAATCCTCTTGAGAGAGGATATTGTAAGCGGTGTCTTGTGACATAAGGTGTGGGGTTACCCCATAATAGAAACGTCAATACCTAGGAAAGGTGCAATCTTACCAATTACTCTCAGAAAACCATCTACAAATGCTGCAAGGAACATAATTCCAAGCACCATACTTACCATCGAGGCATTGCGGTTGTGACGCCGAATCTTTGCTTCGATCATTTCATCCACTTCATCACGTGTAGGATGTGATGGTAGGATTTCTTTGAAACGATGTGCCATAGGATCATCTCCGAGTTCAGGAATCCAATAATCTGCATCGAGATTTTCTTCATTCCAAAAATCTTCCCAATCTTTTTGAGAATTAGTTACATCTTTTATAGATGGTTTGTCTGGTGTTTGAGTCATTAGGATACGTGAATTGTTCCAGTCATTCCTGCTCCTTTATGTGGACCACAAAAGAATTCATAGTCACCAGGATCAGTGAATGTGATGTCCTGCGATTCACCAGGAGAGAACATAAGCGACTCTCTTGATAGATCTGCACGACCTTCTACAATGATATTATGTGGAGGCAACATACCATTCACAAAGTGAACAGTATCACCTGCAGAGATATTAATCTCGTTAGGTTCGAAAACTAGGTTTCCGCCACTACCCATTGTTATATCAACAGCATAGACAGGGAGTGCCAAGAACATTGTAGCAATTAATGCAAAAATGAACTTCATATAGTGTTTATCAACTACTGGTATTTACACCAGTACACGACTGTGTAAACACAGTCTGTCAGGGATTCCTGTCCTTAATTTGACTAAGTGCTCCGTCAATAAAACCACGTCGATATTCCCACGTATCACCGCCTGTTTTCCCTCTGCTAGGGTTAATACATTTGGTGTAGTCTGGGTCTGTTGTATCTATATTATTGCACACTAATCCTGCCAAGTCTAGTTCATTACCTTCAGCACCTGTACCAGTCCAACGGTGTTGACCGTTCAACCAAGTAGCGCCACATTTTTCGCAGACTCTTTGCTCGAATTGCATAAAGTCATCTCCAAAGGTTACTAGAAGAATTTAGGGTAGAATATTATATATGTCAAGAAACTCTTTGCGAAATGATCAGTCACCTTTAGGTGAAACTTTGCTCTACCTATCGGTTTCTGTCTCTCGTCCATTAGCACTTCCACTTGCGTAATGCTAACGCTTTTCTTGTTGGTTTTCCTTTATCATCTTTCATTGGTCCTTTCATTCCACCCATACGAGCACAGAATGATCTCTTTCTAGGACCGCCTTCTGGTTGTGGTGCTTTGAGATCTGAACCAGGATTCTCTCTTTCATAGGACTTGCGTCCTTTCTCGTTCAGTCCACCACTAGGATTCTTGCCTTCCTTTCTTTGCCAAGCACTTTCTTTTACGTCCTTGTCCTGTAGGAATGAAACAGGAGATTTTTCTGGTTTCTTTTTCTTCTTATCCTTAACGCCAAGTGCTGCCTTAGCAACCTTGCCTGCTGAATAAGGATCGTCTTTCTGTTTATTTTTCTTAGTATCTCTAATGATTTCTCTCATCTTCAATGCGTGAGAGATCTTTCTTCTTCTGGATGGTCTACCCAAAGGAGGATTAGTTTTGTCGATTGCTCGCGCTACAGTGAGTCCCACACCTTCTTCGATGGGGTCATCTTTGGTTTCGTGAAACTCTCTGAATGATTTCATTTTTCCTTGTTGTTCTTAGGGTTAGATGCACAATTTAGTTCGTGCTTTTCGATCCAAGTTTTAGGACGCCAATGTCCTTGAGGTGAAGTGAGTTCACAATACTGGCATACCCACTGTCCGTTTTCGTTTTGATTAGCCATAATGAAACTTTCTGTCCTTAGTTTTAGATGGAAGTTTGCCTGAACGCACCTTAGTGGATGATGTTTCACCATATCCTGCAGGGTGCTTTCCTGCTTTTGTTTTACCGATGGTTTCAGACTTTGCCTTACTTCCTTTCTCGGTTGTATGAAGTTTTGCGGGTTTGTCTTTGTCTTTAGTAATCACAGATTCTTGTCCGTGCTTACGACCAAGACGACGCATCACTTTGCCGAACCTACGTTTCGACATCTTATCAGGTTTGGAAGTGTGGTATGAAACCTCACGACCTGTCTCGCCAGAATCGTACTTGTATTCTCCTACACCTTTCTTGTGACCAATACCGTGCTTCTTAAGGTCTTTTTCAAGTCCTTTTCTTTTACCACGGTTCTCCTTTTCAGAAGATCCACGGTCAGCACTGATATGTCCAGTCACTTTGGTGTTGGACTTTTGCATAGCACGAGCGATACCACCCTCAGAGATAAACTCTCCGAAACTTAGTATAGCATACGATTGGGTCTGTAGTGTCATATCGGTAGTCCCTTTGTTCTGAACTGATTTTCTCTGGAGTTGCAACTTCCTAAGATTGATCATAAGTTGTCTGCGGTCTAGAAGTTGCTTGGTCTTCTTGATCGCTTGATCCTTAGGATTGATCTTAGTTTTTTGAGGTGCTTCTGCTTTCTCCATTCTTAACCACCAACGATTTGTACTTGTTCGACAATGACGTTAGCAGAACCTGCTGTGAGTTTCACAGTTCTCTGGATTTGAGGAACTGTGTTTGCAACGATGTCTGCATCACTCAAGGTATATGCAGAACCTGCACCAGATGCATCAATATCTGTTGTGATAGTCAGGTCAGTCACAGCAGTTACTTTCTTACCTGCTGATGCAGCAGACTCAAAGTCGGAACCAAAACCGTCTGTGTCTCCACCATCAACTGTTTGAATATAATCTCCAACAGCAAAAGTATGTCTTCCTCCTGCTCCTGAACCGACGCCCGCCCCACCAACGCTGAATACAGAACCGTTCGCGTTAGTCGCAGCGTGGACACTAACGTTCTTTGACTTTCCACAGGAAAGAAGAATTGCTTCGCCTGCTGCTAATGTAATAGCAGGACCCGCACCGAACTGGATAGAAGAAGCACTAGCAGCATATGCCCGTACAACACCAGTTTTGACGACAATATAAGCGGTACCTGATCCACTCACTGTCGTAGTATCTAATACATTTAATACAGACATCGACTTGGTAATACTTGTTTTTACTATTTATCAGATTTCTGTTGCTTCAGGAACTTGGCGAGTTCCGCTGTTGAACCAACAAACATCGTATTGTTTGTAACGTTTTGTGCTGCCTTGCCCTGTGGACCGTTCTCAATCTCCATCATTTTCTTGTGAAGGTCTGCCAATTTATCCGCAGTGTCAGCAACGTTCTTAATTAAATTACCTGCAACTTCGTATGCTCTAGGTGAGTCAGACTCTTGTGCTAATTCAAGAATACCATCAACTGCCTCCTGACCTTTCTCGATCAGAGAGTAGAAGTTTCCACGAGAATATTCATAGTCTTTAATCTGTTGATCAGTGACATTTGGTACGATTGCTTTCTTTTGTGGTTGACCTGGTTTGACCAGAGATGTTTCCACATCAAGGGCATCTTCAATACCGTCGTATTTACTCGTCGTTTCCTGTGACTGGGTTTCTTGATTTTCCATCTGAGAATTCACTATAGAGTTCATTAAATCCGAAGTTATCATCAGGATCAGCAGTAAGAGGATCAGGTTGAACTGTGTACCTCATCTCACGTGCAGCAGTACGTTTGCTGTCTGCAGCGGTATCCACGATCGCTTTCTTGATAAGTTTATCGGTAACGTCAGAGACAGGACCGTAAACATATGTTTTAGCAGAGAACGATAATGTATAAATCAGAGTTCTACGTGTGGTGTAATCACCTTCGTAGTCATCTTCATAAACTACTGAGTTCAGTGTAACTGGGAAGTCCTTAGACTCACCGATTGCTTCCTGAAGATTCAGGGTGATGTTAAACATCGGTTGAAAGAATGGCAGGATCTGTTCAAGAATCTGTAAACCATCATCTTGGTTCTTTGCCATAATCGCTAATTCAAAGTCCACATTGTATGGGACTGGCATAAACGATTTCCTAGTTTTACTATCACTACCTGTATAACGAATCACCTGTGTTGGTGATACCTTTCTGGTAGCATCATAAGCAAATCCAGAGATCTCAAAAGAGATTCTAGGTAGTGTAATCTGAACAGCATCTTTAGTTGTCAGATCTCCTACTTGCTTAAGACGTGCAAGGAACTTATCTTTAGGACCATATGCCAAGGGTACTTTCATAACCTCAGTTCTAGAACCTTCAGTACGTTTGATTTCAATATTATTGAACAGCGTACCGAAAGCAATAACAGTCTTTCTAAAGATTTCGTTGTAAGAATACGTTCCTAACATTAACTAGCACCTCCAATTTCACCAAAGGGATTGCCTTGACTGAAGTCAATGATAGCGTCCCCAAGGGTCTCAAAGTCAGCGTTCGCATCAAACTCTGAGTTCGTATTATTTAGTGTATTGTAACTTGCAGTAGTCCAGGCAGCACCTGAAGTTTGACCAGTTACTGTTTCAGGAATGGTGAAAATACCAGACCTGTTATACACTTGCAGTTGTCTGTTGGTAGAATCCCAAGACTTAACTTCGGCAGTAACATTAGAGGTACCACCTGCGATTTCCTCACCAACTGTGAATGTACCAGTACCGCCAGTAGCGAAGTTGACGGTAATGGTTTGTGCAAGGTTTCTCTCGATAACATCGATTTCTTCGACGCCAGTATCGAGATCCTCTCCGCTGTATTCGAAGAGTTCACACTTGAGACCCCATACGTGGATCTTATTTAATTGATAGAATGGTTGCTCGTGCTCAACATACTGAATAGAAAATAGTTTGTTAGCAAGAGGGAAGTAAACCAAATCTCCTTCGTTTGGTCTACCTTCTACAACCAGAGTTGTATTATCATCTACTAAATCTTGAAATCTTTTACGTGCAATAACAAAGTTAACTTGGTCAGCAATCCTTACACCAAACTTACTGAACAGATCTCCATCTCCACCGAACCCTTGTACGTTTTCTAAGTACGCTTCTATTTGATATGCAGAGTCAAATGAGTTCAATGAATCTTCTCCAAGGACTGTATCCTCAGAAACTAGAGTTCTAGGGATGTAGTAAACCTCTACCCCGAACATTTTAATTTGTTCTACGACAAGATCTTCAACGAGTTGTTGCTCGCCGCTTGTCCCTTGTGTGAAAAAAGAATTTAATGGCATTACCCTATCATATCTAGAGGTGGCATTTCGTATGTGGTACGGAGAGTTTCTTCTAGTTGTTCTAGTTCAGTAACCGCATCACTATAGATTTTTTCTCCGTTCAAGGTGACACCACCAGGAAGTTGCACGTTTTGGAACTTCGTAAGGTTGGTACCCCAGTATTTTTTAATCATTGCAGTTGCATAATCTTTCACCCAAATAGTTCCATAAATCTTGCTCCAATTTGCAGGATCAAGAGCACGAACACAGTCAATGATAACGTACCCACCATCAACAACATCAGTCTTTGCATCGAAGTCAATATAAAGACGACCTTGAGTGGCATTGAACCTAGTTGGTTTCATACCTTCTAACAAGAAGTTAATGGTTTCAAGGTGTGTCTGAATCATATAGTAGTGATAGAACTGTGTTGATGTAAAATCAAACAGATCATTCAATCTCATTTGATAACGAATATCAAACATATTGCGAGTACCTTTATCAGTGAAGGTGAAGATACCGTTCACTGAAGAAATGTGTTCTGGCAATGTCAAATAATTATTCTGTGTCTTAAAATCTGTAGTACCTACAGTCTCTGTAGTATCTGATTGGAATGCAGTAATCTCATCAGCAGTAAACTGATGCTTTAGATATACCCTTTCCGATCCACCATAATGAAATTCCTGAAACTTCTCGATTGTATAATCGATAGAATCATCAATCTGATCGTCCGATACGTTAACCTCCAAGACTGGTTTGCCCAGTCTACGGAGCGCATACTCTTTGAGTTCTGCTTTGGATGTAGGATTTGCCATTTAATTAACTTCTAGCGAGTGCGAGTAGTGCAGTCTTAAGTTGTGCGACTGTAGTGATAGAGTTGTCATTACCAATCGCAACTAACTGAGTATAGATGTCATCAATATCAGTATCGTTAGCGTCTGCCTTTGTACCCTGTGCAGCAGTTGCATAAGCAGTGCTGTCAGTAGCAGCGGCAGTACCAAGAGTAGGTTTGCCAGTCAAGGCAGAGTATGCTCCAGAGAAGAGCGTAGGTAGATTAGACAGATCGTTGTAAGATCCGCTAGTTGCTACAGTTGCCAAGTCACCAGGTTGTGTGGCAGAATCAGCAAGCGTACCTTGTGCAGCAGTTGCATATGCAGTGCTGTTAGTGGTAGCAGCAGATCCAAGACCCAAAGCGGTGATTGCTGCTGAAGCACGGGCATCAGCACGAGCATCTGTGTAGTAGAGGTTAGTTCCCTCTGACAGATCGCTAGTAGACTGATTACTAATATCAAGGTTTGCACCAACTTGAAGTGCAATGCGAGCATCAGCACGAGCGTTGGTGTAGTAGAGGTTGGTGCCCTCTGCAAGATCAGCAGTGTCTTTAGTTGCTAACTGGGTATCAAACCTAGCATTGGTGTAGAAGATATTTGTTGAACCTTCAGTAATATTGTCAGTGTTAATATCTGACTGAGTAACTGAGATAGTTCCTGCACCGTTATGTTCGATACCAGTTCCATATGTGAAATGTGATCTGGTTCTAGCAGCAGTAGTAAAGAGATTTGTAGATCCCTCTGTGATGTTGTCAGTATTGATGTCTGCCTGAGTAGCACTCAAGGTCAACATATTACCTGAATCATCATAGGTAGCAGTAATACCTGTACCACCGTTGATTAGGTTTGCAACTCGATCATCAACTCTCTCATTTGTAAAGTAAAGATTGGTACCTTCAGCAAGAGCAGTGGTTGTGTGGTTCGCGATAGAACCAACCTGTGACTGACCGAATGTAATGTTACCCGTGATATTCAAGTTACCTTGAACTTCGAAGTTCGTTGTAGAAACGAAGTTAGTAACACTCAGAGTGTTAGAGAATGGGTTGTATGTAAGGTTGGCAGAGTCAACAAACATTCCCGTGTGCCCTGTGTTAGAGGAAGAGAATGTTGGGTAGAATGTAGTATTATTATTTGTATTGTTAACGTCAATATTGTTAGCGTTTGTTGCAGTTCCTGTAACATCACCAGTCAAGTTACCTGTGATCTGACCAGTTACATTCAAGGTGTTGCCCATTGTGACAGCATCAGTGAATGCACCAGTACCTGATGTAGTCAGGTTACCTGCCATAGTAACGTGTCCAGTTGTGGACTCAAGAGTAATCTTGTCCTGACTGTTACCATTCTGAAGTTTCAGTGTCTTAGAAGCACCACGAAGGATAACGTCATCTTTCAACAGTGAAGTGCTGTTGTTTACAAGAGCAGCATTCAGTGTAGTTCCACCATCAACATTCAGTGTGCTGTCAAAGTCAACTGCCTGAGTCACATTCAATGTGTCATCAATAACAGTTGCACCAAGAACATCAAGTGAACCATCGATGTCAGTGTTACCGTTGGAAGAGTTAACGTTGAACTTGTTATTACCAATAGCAAGGTTACCACCGATCGTTACGGTAGACTGAAGATCAGCAACACCTGAAGCGGTGACAGTTGCGATCGTGGTATTACCAGTAACTCCCAAGTTACCACCGATTGCAGTAGTACCTGTAGGACCGTCAACAGTGAATGCACCACCACCAACGTCTAGGTCATCACCAATGTATGCCTTCTTGGATACTGCTAATCCACCTGCTGTGAAAATTGAAGCGACATTGCTAGATGAACTGACTGCATCTGCATTGTTATTGAATCTTGCCTTTTCTGAATAAGTCTGAATGCCTGCATAACTTACAGTCCCGTCGATAACAGAATTGCCATAGATGCGAACATCATTTGAAACGACAAGATTCTGTCCAATGGAAGCACCACCTGTTACTCTAAGAGCACCATCGCCAGTATAATTACCTGTTGTGGTTGCCGATCCATTGTTGGTGAGGGAAACAATACCAGTAGCACCAAACGTATTAGTGACGTTCGTTGCACCATCAACATCTAACGTGCCCCCAATGGTTGTATTGGATGTCACTGCAAGGGTGCTAGAAAGCGTTGTAGCGTTCGTAACCCCTAAAGTACCACCAATAGTGGTGTTACTGCTTACCGCCAGTGTAGAGGACAGTGTGGCAGCACCAGAGGATCCGAATGTACCTGCTACTTGTGTATTACCTGTTCCTGCATCTACTGTAAACTTGTTATTATTAACTGCAAGATCGTCAGTAACATCAAATGTTCCTGTTACTGAAAGGTTACCGCCGAAGGACCCATCGTCTGTGACAATGAGATCATCGCCGACATAAAGATCCAGACCGATGCCTGCACCACCGCCAACGATAAGAGCACCAGACCCTGAGTTAGACGCATTGGTTGTATCGAATAGTTTGATTGATCCTGCATCGATACCTGATCTTGTTCCTGCGAATGCTTCACTTGAGTTTGTTGCGTTGTGATAAAGAGCAAATCTTGAGGCAGAATTGTCCCACCCGAAGAATCCAAGTTTAGCAGATCCATCGTAGTATCTGAACTCAACACCACGATCCTTAGCATCTGATGATTGAGGAGCAGTATCTCCACCCAGTGTGATAACTGGATCATCAAGTTGTGTTGTGGTTGAGTTAACAGTTGTTGTAGTTCCGTTAACAGTCAAGTTACCTTCGATCAAGGTATTTGTATTGACTGTCAAGTCACCATCAATAGTTACATTGTCAGTGAACTGAGAAACTGCATTGACTGTAAGAGTGTCAGAGTTCTGGTTACCAACCGTTGTGTTACCATTGATTGCAACATTACGATTAAATGTACCGTCACCGTGAACAGTTAGAGTACCTGCAGTTGATGAACCCTGTCCAGTTCTACCAATCTCAGTGTTACCTGATTCACCAAGTACACTAAACTCAACAGTATCACCAGAGTTAAGTTTACCGATGTATAGATCGTCACCGATGTGAAGGTCGGTAGCAATACCTGCACCACCATAGACTCTCAAGTTAGAGTTGTTATGTGTAGCGTAGGAAGGAGTATATGCAGCAGTTGTACCAGTTCTAAACTTATATCGTACTCTCAAGTAGTTCTGTGTACTGAATGTTTCAGTCGCAGTACCTTGGTCTTTCTGGTTGATAGCACCGTTGATATAGATGTCATTATTGAATAGAGTATCTCCTTCAATGTAACCACCACCATCAAATCTAAATGCACCGTAGTCACCACCACTGATAACAAAGTTATTGTTACCGTCAGTAGAGATTGTAGGTGTATCGTTATCTTCAAGATATACAAACTGAGCAACGTTTAGAGTTCCTTCAATATCAGTGTTACCATTTGTGCTAGTAACTTGGAACTTATTGACAGAACCATTTGTAATGGTCAGTGTCTTACCAGTTGTATCGAGAAGAATATTATTATGGAAGGTTGAGTTACCATCAACATCCAATTCAGCATTCAATGTTGTGTTGTTGTCAACATCAAGAGTGCTGTTGAATGTGACACCACCGTCAACATCAAGAGTACCATCACTGTGTGCATTACCATTATCTGTATCAATATCGAATACAGATGTACCACCTGCGGTTTTAATCTCAAACTTTTTATTGTCCGCCTGAACGATCAGGTTATCAGTAATTTTGGTCTCTAGTTGTACATCAAGAGTACCTTCGATAACTGTGTTACCTGTGTCAGTATCAACTGTAAACTTATCTACACCTGCTGCAGTCTGAATCTTAAAGTCTTCGTTATCAGATTTGATAAGAAGAGTATCATTAATTTCTGTCTGACCTGCGATTGTTACTTCACCGCCGATATGTGCGTTCTCAGAAAGACCAAAACCACCAGTAACTACAAGTGTACCTGTGGTAGTTGATGTAGATCCAGTGTTTGTAGTTAGAGAAAGAGCACCTGCTTTGATGTATGCATCAGTTCCAGTAAATGTCTCACTGCTGTTTGTTGCATTATAAAGGAATGCATAACCACCAGTACCAGAATCAAGACGTGTTAGATCCTCATCCCATCCAAAGAAACCAACTCTTGCCTGTGAATCATAGTATTTGAACTCAATACCACGATCTAGACCATCGTCAGATGAAGGTGCAGTGTCTCCACCAAGGGTAAAGATAGGATCATCAATAGTAACAGTCGTGCTGTTAACAGTTGTTGTAGTTCCATCGACCTGCAAATCACCCCAAACTCTAACTGTACCTGTGTTTGCTCTGTCATCACCAGGATCAAGGTGAAGAGTTGCGTTAGTCGTAGCAATATAGTTCTCTTGAATTCTAGCATCTTCAATCCAAATCTTACCTGCAGCATCAGTTGCAGTGATCTGTACTGTATCTTCTGCTGTAATGATTACATTAGAAGTTCCTGATCCTGCGTTAGTAGCAAGAATATTGAGGTTTCTATTTGAAGCAGAGTCTTGTGTTGTCTGGAATGTTAGATGACCATCTCCAGTCTTATCCAGTGTCTGATCAACTGTTCCATCAAGAGTAATATCAGGATCAGAAAAATAGGAACGGACGTTAACATCAACCTCACCAGACCCACCGTCGCCTGTATTATTAGCGCCAAACAGTAGGTTGCCACTAGTGTCATTAACTTTAACATAATTCAGATAGTTGAAACCACGATACCCTGATGTGGCAGTCAGTTCGTTGTCAAGTTCAAATGTTTCTAGAGTATTTCCGTCTGCAAATCCAACTACATTATTTTGAAGTTGTGTATTGTCAACTGCTGCGGCGGCAATGGTGACGTGCCCGTTGCTGTCAACGTCGAAATCTTCCTGTGCAAATGATGCCAGTCCTTTCTGCTCCGTCGCTTCAGCCGCGAGGTAGCGCCAACCTCCATTATCGCCAGAGGTATGAGTAGGAGCACCAAGACCACTCCCAAGGTCTTGAAGTGCTTGGTAAACTTTCGATGCGTTCGTGATGATGTCATATCTGCTGTACGAAGTACCTGCATCATATGATGGCATCTTTGTGCCTTCAGTTGCTGTAGCAATAGGCACAGTTAAGGCAGCGGTCAAACGACCGTACCTGTCTACAGTAAATTTGGTAGCATTGACAGTTTCACTAGAAGCATTTCCAGTAACGGATGTCAGCGATTCCGTATTATATGAACCAACGACCACTGCAGTATCTGCAAGATCGATGAATGGGTTTTGAGATGTTCCGTCAGGAACTGTGAATATAATTCTTCCTCCACCACCAGTTAATTGTCTGGTAAGAATATTTCCTTGCGATGCACGAACAAGAATACCAACGTTCGTAAGTTGAGCAAGTGATGTTAGATCATCATCTAATTCCTGAGCATCAGTAATACCATAGTCAGCAAGTGTAGATGCAAGTTCAGCACCAACCACACGACCCTGTGAGTTAACTCTAACTCTTGTATAGAGTGCTTCAGCAGAAGGGTTAGCAGGATCATAGTGAGGCAAACTCGTCATAAGTGACAAGTCTGTGTTCAATGTCAAGTTGGATGATCCATCAAAGGAACCTGATCCAGTAACCTGACCTGAAAGTTGAATTTGACGTGCGTTAGATAGTCTAGTGGCAGTTGAGGCATTACCAATAAGAGTCGCAGTAACAGCACCTGCTTGGAAGTTACCGTCAGCGTCCCTCTTTACAAGAGTGTTTGCAGCATTGGATTCTGTCTCCAATGGTCGCTCATATTTCAATGAGTTCCAAGGGGTAACACCGTCACCGATTTTGATACGTGAAGTATCGATCTCGATTCCAAGTTCACCTTGTGCAAGGATTGGGTTGATGTTTGCCCACTGCTGAGCACCATCACGTCTTAGTTGGATTCTATTTGCCATTGTTTAACACACGTGGGGTATCCGATTACGGAGATAGTCTGCCTCTCAGATATTTATACGCAAATAAAAAGGACCCTTTCGGGTCCAGGGTTTATGCAGCGTCTACGTTATCCACTTCGGGTCCAGTGTCCGCTTCTTCTCCTTTACCGAGGCAGTATTCTAAAGTTTCGATAGCACCTTGAAGTTTAAGTGCTTGTTGTTCATTTGCGCGAATCATCTTCGCCATTCTTTGATTATCTTCAATGAGACGCTTGTAACGTTCTTGAAAATCGCCAAGAAGTTTATCTTGGTCAACTGATTCAGGTTGATCTGCAGGCATTACTTTTGCTCCAATAATGTTTTCAGTAAGGTTTTGATTTCCGACATATCTGATTTTAGCACATCTACGTCAGATTTCAAGTTATCGATGGTTTCATCCTTCCTTTTCCGCGCTTTAGCAGCGGTCCCAGGAGGTGTGGGTTTTGTATTTAGTATCGCTTTAGAGGTGGAATCCCGAACTAAATCGGGATGACCTTTAACGGGAATGTAATCAGAGGTCACTTAATGCCATTACGCGAAGGTTTTTAAGTTCAGGAACATACGCTTGGTTCTTAGAGGTCATAATAATTTTGATCTGTGCAGAACTAAACTCGGTTCCTTCGAATGTGTATTCGAGGTCACGATAGAGAATGCCTTCTGTCTTAGGAACAGTTTTGTCTTCCTTACCGTTACCGTTAAAATATGTATAACCGATCTCATCAAATGTCAGTGAGGTGCCCACAGGCAACGTACGGTACATTACGTGAATTTCGGTATCAGGGTGTCTCCACGCTTCGAATGAAACTCTCAAGGAGTTTGCAGGTTGAAGCAGGTTCATAACCTTGGAGATGTAAACAGCAGCGTTCAAATCACCTGTTCTGTCCTCAGCATTTGAGTTAGCAGGACTGATTTCATTGATTCTGTTTGAAGTTGTAATGAGTGAACAACGGTCACGGTCAACAATAGGTGACACGTTTGCGTTTTGTGTACTCAACAACAACTGGAATGCCAATGACTTAGAACCAGATAGTTTAGCATCTTCGTTAACTTGTGAACAAACCATCTTGGGGAATCCAAGGTAGTTGTCTTCGTTAGAAATACAATCGATGTAAACACCATCATTGATGAATGATGCTTCGCTTGTATTGTTACCATCCAAGAGAGAGGTTGCTGAAACAACGTTGATTCTAGGATTAACTTCTGTCTCAGGATAAACAGTCATCTGAATCTGAGGATAGAACTGTTCAAACTGGACGTTTTGTGTTGCTGTAACATCTGATCCACCGTTTCTAATACCATTGCTAGACACAGATGTAACTGCAATCTTGTAAGTATCGAGTGTAGGTGAACCAATCTGAGTGTGAAGTTTGTTGATCTCAACCAATGGAATACCATCAAGGTTGTAGCACTCAACAATAGTGTTCGCATTGTGAATCAGAGCAGCAGTTCCTGACTGACCACGAGAACCTGAAGGTAGAGTTAGGATCTTACCATCACCAGAGATGCCATTGTACTGGACGATCTCAAAGTGTTTCTGTCCAACATCAGGATCGCGAAGAATAATATAACCAGGGTTACTGGTAGAAACTGCAGCACCATTAATAAGAGTATGGAAGGCAGCAGCATCAGCAACGTGTAACTGGAAAGTACCAGACACACCATCAGATGCAGTGATTCCATTTGTATGATATGCAGAGTCAATAACTGTTGGTGAAACTTCAGAAATTACACCTTCAATCTTCACGTTGTTTGCAACATCGTGCATACAGTGGTTAGCGTGATGAATAGTAACTTCAGTCGCTTTGTTAAAGTATGAGATAGGAGCAGAAGCATAATCATTAATATCGTCACCACTTAGTGCGACACCAGATGAACCGATAGTACCAGAACCAGTTGTAGTTGCGTTGATTGTCTGAGTGATAGGATCAGCATCAGAGAATGTACCTGTAACTGACTTGATAGTCAAGATACCTGAACCTGCATTCCAAGCAGTAACCATACCAGATGCACCACTACCATTCGTAACTGGTTCGTCAACAGTAAATGTACCTGTGACACCAGTTAGAGTGAGGTTAGCGATAGATCTAGATGATACCAATCTGTAGATATAATTCTGTCCAGATGCAACACCTTCTCTAAATTCACCTGCAACATCATCGACAATGATGTAAGCGTTAGATGAACCTGAGATACCTTGAACAACTTCTCTAACGATCGCAGAAGGAACTGGGTTTGTATCAGTCTGAGTAAGTTCAGCACCGATAGTAAAGTTAGCAACGTGATCAGAAAGAATAATCTTAAGTTGTGGTTTCAGTGTTTCGATAGGATTGTGACGCAATCTACTAATACCACCGTTACCAATAGCAAGTTGAGCGTTATTGAATACAGCAGTACCAGTTGAGTTTGGTGAGAACTCTGCCTTATGAAGGATAAACTTAAGATCCTCATACTGGTCAGCAGTCCAAGTAGAAGCGTTCTGTGATTTGAAGAGCACACCTGCATATGGTTGCTCAGAGATCGTTCTATCGTTTGTAATATCGTCTTCACCCATTCTGGAGATCCAGAGTTTGTATTCGTTGGAGTCAGAAAGAACAACCAAACAGTATTCTCTGTTCTCTGTCACATAGACAGGTGATGGGAATGTAAACTTAGTAGAGACTGTTCCATTTTCAGATAGATTGATCTGTGAAGGAAGAAGTGTAACGTCAGAGAATGCAAGAACTTTAGTGGTTGGATAACCATTTGCCATCTCTCTAACCTGTACAGATACTGGGATTCTTTCATCCTTAGTATTGAAGTACAGTTCAGCACCAGTCAAGAATGCACCACCCTTAGACTCAACCAAGAAGGACTGAGCAAGAGGGTCATACCAACCTGTGTCTCTGGTTGATGTACTTGAACTGTTAACAGTTCTGTCTTGAGTAACGGTGTCTCTAACAACGTCAGCGTTTCTAACAGCAAGGATAGTTGTCTGTTTAGTCTCGATAACACCAGATGCAACATAGTTTGCAGACGCAGCAGAGTCAACCTGACCAGGAACTCTAGAGTCAGTTGGTGAAGTTGTAAGACGGATGACACGTGTACCTGTAGCAAATCTTGGGTTGGTATCAACGCCAGGATTAGGAATCCACATAATACCTTCAAGGTCACCGTTGGTGTTAGCAACAAGACGCTTAGTCTTAACAACAGCACGAGCACCAGAAGTTTGACCAACAAGGATCTCACCTTCTAGAGGGTTACCATAATATTCACCTGCAACGGTCTCCGACATAATCTTAGTGTCGATATTAAGGAGAGGCGTTGTTGAAGCATAGGAACTAGGAAGTTCGCTAGAGTCATAGGGGTTCAGATCGTCATCAAAACCAGTATTAGGATCCATTAACTTAAGATGACATCCAGATGACTGTCCAACAGCGGTCTCTCCTACAACGAAAGGAGTATTGTTTGTTCTTGTATCATCAACAGGATTCTTAATAACTTCGAGCAATCGAGGCGTTGTGTAGAAATTAACATTAACGTTATCGATGAAAGCATAGAATCTTGTATTTGGTTTCAGACGCTGAATCTTAAATGCAATGTTTCTTGATCTAATGAACGGAATAACTGTACGCTCAATAACTCTATCACCAAGAGACTGACGATCAATTCTAGGAACAACGTTAGTTCTAATACCTGCTCTAGATTGTGATGAAACTGTGGTAGTAGTGTTAGTAAAGATTCTTCTGATAAACGGCCAGGAACCTCTTCTCATAAACTGCTGAGATGAAGAACTGCTGCTAGAAGACCAGTTAGTTCTCCAAGAGTTCCACTGTGTAGGAACAAAACCTGTATTAGTGTCACCACCAAGTGCTTGAACCTGTGCAGTGAAGTCACCTTCAATGTTCACAACTCTATCAGGTTCTCTCTCTTCTGACACCCAGTCATCAGATGATGGGAATAGATCCAATCTACCAATATAAGCAAACACGTTGAATGGGTTTACATTCTCAACTCGTGATGCATATGGTTGAACAATAAACTGAATTTCATTATATGGAAGAGTCAGTGTACCAACTGAGTGGTTAGTAATACCTGCAGAAGCGGTATCGTTATACTCAAGAGATACGTTTGTTGTATAGTGAGATGCTCTCAAGATACCTTCAGAGAAGTCAAGAGCACAAGCAAAGTCTTCGTGTCTAGTTTGAGCAGAATCAAATGATGAGAAGTTGTCAACTAGGAATCCATTCTTGAACTTATCGAAACCGTCAGCATCCTTAACAGAGAATGATGCAGTTTCCATCTCAAGCATATTAAGAGATGTATAGTATTCAAGGTTATCAACTCTCTTTTCAATCTTACCGATGTCACGCATTGTGAAACGACGGTTGTTCTCTCTAGAGATTCTTACATCAGCAGGACTGTAACCATATGGTTTGTGGAAGAATGTTGCAAGCAACATTGCATTGTCCAAATCAGAAGGAAGTTCTTGACCTTCGCCAGAGATACCTTTAACAACTTTGAATTGTTGCTGATCAGTTAAGAATAGTTTATCAACTCTACCTAAGAAATAATCGTAGTCACAACGGAAGTCTGATTCTGGTTTTGGAATATCAATAACCGTAGCGTTGTTTGCAACACCACCAGAAGAGAATCCTCTGTCTTTGAAGTCAAGTGATGCACAGTTTACATAGTAAGGTGATGAAACAGTACCAGATCCTGAAAGAACAGGAGTAACAGCAGGTCTGAAATCAAGAACATCTCTAAGTTCTTTTGTTACACCATTCTCTGTGAATGCAGGAATCTTACCGTAGTCAATACCAACATAAGATTGTGCAGCAAAATAGTCACCCGTTGCTTCGTGGGTGAATCTATCAAACACAATCATCAACTTACGAAGTGGTTTGGTTGATCCTGCATACCTTACCAACTTAGAAATATCATAGAAGTGACCTTTCTGGTTAGGATCAAGGAAGAAGTCTGACGTAATGTTCTTAGATCCATTATTGATGCTGCCCTCAGCATCGTTAATTAGACCACTAATAACTTCATCATTAGCATCAAAACCACGAACAGTTTCACCTAAGAAGAACTGATTATTGTTTTCATATACAAAATGACAGACATAAGACACAGCGTTGAAGTTTACAACACGTGCTTTTGCTTTAGATGTCTGACCTTCAATGATAGTACCTTCTTTGAAGATAGTTGCGTCTTGCATCTGCAAGTTAGGAATCACTGCTGCTTCATTATCAGTTGATTCGTAAATAGCGTGAATATTATAAACGTCTGTTGATCCAAGTGAAATCTCTTCGTCTTCAATACGGGTTCCATACAATGAACCATATGTAAGACCATACTTAACTCTATCAGATGAATTACTGGTTCTCTCAACCTTCATAACTTCCATCTGAGTGGCGTTCTTCAACTTCTTCTCTGCTTGGTTTTTAGAGATAGAAGCGATCAAACGACAAGATGTAACACCTGTCAAACCAGAAACAGTCAATGATGTTCTAGGAGTACCAGTGCTGTTAAATGCAAGGTTAGATTCGATGTCAATCAGTGTACCTGGGGTAGGTGCAAGAGACACCAACTGATAGTGATCCTTATCATATGCAAGGAACTGTTCATCAGCAGGTAGAGAGATCGTAAAGTCGTTAGCACCAGTAACTGTGATGTCATCAAAAGAACGTGCAACGATTGCAGATTCATCACTAATATTATTGATAGATTCTTTAGGCATCTCGATCATAAGATCGGCAGTCTCTCTATCAAAGATTTGAGGACGCAATCTAACTAAGAATCCATAATCACCTGCAGGAATATTATTGCTAGAGTAAGTAGCAGTGATTGCATTTGTGATCTTATTATCAATATTGGTTGATGCAGTGCTGATTCTATCAATAGTAAGTGAGTTTACACCATTCTGAGTGAAGATGTCATTCGGTCTGACATCCAATGTGAAGTTAGATTGTGTACCAGTCAATGTACCAGTAGCACCACCAGAACTAACATTGAAGTTAGTACCAAGAATAACAACCTGAGAATCCATCATCAGGTCAGCAGCAAATCTAATATTGTTTGTATCTGGATCTCTACCGATCATTGAACGTGCATCAGTAACCTCAAATGCAAAGTGATCGCTTAGAGTACCGATTTCAATACCATCACGCTCAAGAATCTCCCCATTTCTGAATGTACCATAAACCTGATACACCTTGAACATCGATCCACCAGAAACATCTGCTTCAACAAATGCTTTTGCCTTAGAAGTTCTACCTCTAATAACGTGACCCTGAGTAAGTGTAACCGCAGCATCAGTCTTAAAGATTGTTAGAGGTTGTAGGTCAAAAACGTATGCTTTGAAAATTGTATTAGTTGCATTTACAGTTGTACCACTGTGATATTCAAACGCAGCGATACGACCAAGTGCAACAATCTGTCCATTACTAGAGAGACTACTGCCTTGTGCTTGATCTCTGAACTCAACAACCTGATAGTTTGCAGTAATATTGTTACCGTTGATGATAGGGGAACCCTGTACATTATTCATCAACATATACTGACCCAACTCAAACGGGATGATTGAGTTTTGTAGAGCAAGAGTATCCCTTGGTTTGATCAGATCGATAAAAGTAGGAACAAGAGTTTCAGACTCATATCCTCTAACGTATGCTTTACCAGGTCCAATCTCTACAGCATAGTGTGCAGTGGATGCATTATTACCTTGAGGAGAGATCTCACCAGGAAGATATACACCACCATTAGCACCATCATTATAATGTTCTCTAATACGAACATCAAAATCACGAACTGTGTAGTCACCAGACTCGTCAAATGTTCTTCTAGCAAGTTCTTTTGCTAGTTCGTTATATGCAGATCTTTCAACAAAAGATTCTACTTGTGATCTCTTAATTCTTAAAAGTTCGATGAAGTTCTTGTCGGTGTCATCATCAATAACTTTCTTGACGAGGGAAGTCCTGATTCTAAACCTATGAGCACCAGGAGCAGAGTAGTTAGACGTACCAGTTGCATTGTCATTTAGACTAGGATCATCTTCAGGAGTAACAATAGATTCAAAAATTTCTAGACCAATTCTATATGAAGGGTTGTTTGTATATTGATCAAGAATAATAGTCTGTGCATTTACATCTACAAAGTGCCCTCTAATAAAGTAAACACCATTGGCGATACTAGCAGTAGAACCAACAGCGGTAGAGTTTGTAGGAAGTAACTGTGCAAATGGAGTTCCAATCTCAATTAGAGATGAACCGTAAGTAATTTCAGAAGCACAAACCAACTGTTCATTATTAACGAACTCTCTTGTATCTGAATCAGTACCACCAGATGTCAGATATTTAACGTATAGAGTAATATAACCACGCTCAGATTCAGTAGAAGAAATACTGAATAAAACTTTTGCCTTAATACCAGTTGTCAGACCCTCAACAATCGTACCTGTAATTTGACTTCTATATTGTTCAACGTCTGCACCCAAGAATGAACCCTGAAGGATAACTGCTTTAGCATCAAGGTCATAACCAATCTGACCAGGGATGACCATACTGCCATCCTTAAACATATGTGTACCGAACGATTCAATCTGATTTTGCATCAGGGATTGAAGCGTCGTCAGTTCACGAGCTTGGATAGGATACCCAGGGCGGAATAGCACTCGGTAAAAATTATTCGCCTTATCGAAATCGTCGAAATAAGGGGCGATATTCAGATTGGTATTCTGAGGCATTGTTTTAGAACTCTACTACGATCTTGATGTCTTCAATTTGGTCGCCAGCACGGGAAATTGCTCTCCTATTGTCTATGTAGATCACTTTACCAGAGTCTTTTTTCACCTCGGGTTTGGCGTAACCAGATGTGAATGACATACCTAGGTCATACTCAGTGTTGTTAATAACACGAGTCGCTTCACCAGGAACGATAGGGAAGTTAATATCAGGGTCGGCAGAAGTACCAGAACCTGAACCAACAACAGTGTTACCACCGTCAAAGACTGTTTTATTACCAGAGATTTCAGGGAAGATACCATCAACTCTGTTTTGGTAATACTTGAGAACTTTTGTTGTGGAGTTCCAAGACACAACTCGACCTCTAGCAGTCACCTGTTGACCACCAACAGTACGAGTCTGTGTAATAATTTCGTCAGTATTAAATGAACCTGTGAAATCGGGCGAGAAAATCACAGCGTTAGTAGCAGACAAAGTGATTGCGTCTGCCAATTCTTCAGTTCCAAACTTAAGAGGGTTCAGAACCAAACCGATACGTCTGTAATCGTTATCAGTTGGGAAATCACCAGAACCTTCATCGTATGTGAACTTAGTGTTGATCATTACACGGAAACCACCCAACTCAATTTGGGGACCTGAACCGTGTCCACCTTTCGGAGGAATGATCACGTCGATAGCACCACCAGATCCAGTACCTGCACCGATACCGTTGATCTCATCAATAATAACCTTACCGAAGGAATAGTTAGCACCACCAGAAGTTACAGTAGCAGAGACGATACGACCACCGTCAACCACAACAGAGATTCTTCCACCAGTACCATCACCTTTGATGGGGATGTTTTCATATGTACCGTTGTTATATCCAGAACCTGCAGATTGGATAACAACAGTGTCAATCTCACCACCAACAGCATCAGACACAACAGCAGTATCTGTCAACACAGGCATATAGTCACCTGAGAAGAACTTCAGCACCTGACCCACAGGGATCGTGTACATATACTTCCAACGATAACCGTCAGCAGTTGTGATAATAGATGTAGATGTACCTGTCGGTTCAACCGTTGAAGGTTTACCGTTAGGATCACTTGGAGATGTACCGTTGTAGATACACTTGTACGTTTGATAAGATGAGTTAACAACGTAGAAGTCAGCATCATATAGTTTGGTAGCACCAGAAGATGCTGTTTTACTGGATGAATAATCGTGAC
>CEVG01159301.1_pt1 | contig 22006 bp, 35 predicted proteins | sample 356511 | NCBI WGS metagenome assembly CEVG01 (sample SAMEA2623426, study PRJEB7988) | marine metagenome | biome: marine biome (ENVO:00000447); feature: surface water layer (ENVO:00002042); material: "saline water (ENVO:00002010), including plankton (ENVO:xxxxxxxx)" | depth 5 m | reverse complement strand
TATTGTTTGTTGCATGGGAACTTTGGGGTACATATGAACGCTGGAGAATAAATCAATGAAATTAAGTAAATTAGAAGAAGAAGGCACAAAACTACCAAAAGTATTTAAACCAAATACTAAAAAAGAAACTTCTGTGGAAGAAGAACTAAAAGAAATCAAAAAACTACTTCAACAAATCCTCCAAAAACTTGACGAAAAGTCTTGACTTTCATAACAAAATACACTATAATGAAACAAAATAGGAGTTTACAATGAAATTGCCTACACAGAAAAATACTGGTATTGGTACAGCAGGTGCCGCTGGTATTGCATTAATGGTATTACATATCACAGGATACTTAACAGGATGGGCTTGGCCTTTGCTGTATGTATTTTTGATTTTAATTGGTATGGGTATGGAAAATAATAAAAAATGAAAGAACTATGGGTAGAGAAATATCGTCCTAAAAATGTTGAAGGATATGTATTTAGAGATGAGGCACAGAAAAAACAAGTCACACAGTGGATCAAAGATCAAACGATTCCACATTTACTTTTTAGCGGTAACGCTGGTATTGGTAAAACTACTCTTGCTAAATTACTTTTTGCAGAACTAGATATCAATGATTTAGATATACTTGAAATCAACGCTAGTAGAACAAACAGTGTTGATGATGTGCGAGATAAAATTGTAAACTTTGTACAAATGATTCCATTCGGAGATTTCAAAGTTGTTTTACTTGACGAAGCAGATTATCTATCGCCTAACGCACAGGCGGCACTACGCGGTGTTATGGAGGAGTATCATACTACTAGTAGGTTTATACTTACATGTAACTATCCAAACCGTATTATTCCAGCTTTGCACAGTCGTTGCCAAGGCTTCCACATCGCAAAAATTGACCAGACTGAGTTCACAGCTCGAGTGGCAGAGATTCTCATTACAGAACAAATTACGCCAGACTTGGATATACTTGACACATATGTTAAGGCAACTTATCCGGACTTGAGAAAATGCATCAATATGGTGCAAATGAATTGTCAAGATGGTATTTTACTTGCGCCACATGAAGGTGACACAGGTGAAAGTGATTGGAAACTTGACATGGTTGAACTATTCAAAGCAGGCAAGATCCAAGATGCACGTAAACTATTGTGTGGGACAGTACGTCCAGAAGAGATGGAAGAAATTTATCGTTGGCTTTATGACAACGTGACGCTGTTTGGTGATGAAGAAAAACAAGATCAAGCAGTGCTTATTATCAAGCAAGGACTAGTAGATCATACACTAGTTGTAGATCCTGAAATTAACCTTGCGGCAACACTTATTAGATTGGCAAGATTATGAATGTAGAATTTGATGGCTTTATAGGCCAGTTTGAAGATTTTTTTGATGAGAAATGGATTGACGAACTTATTAAATATTATCATACTTATAATGACTTAGGTGCATTTCAAGGAAAATACTTGCCTAAACATTTACGAGATGACGAACAATTATATTTGTTAGATCCTGTAAGAGTATTTGATGTACATACACACTACTCACAATATTTTTTCCAAGTTTTAAAAGAACAAATTATTCCTGCCTATATGGAAAAGTTTAGCATATTACAAGAAAAAGAATATGCAACAAAACAATTAAAAATGAAACGTATTGAAGAAGGAGGTGGCTATCACCAATGGCACTATGAAAGTATGGGTAGCGATCTTTCACGTAAAGTTGTTGTGCAATTATATCTTAATACTCTTTCAGATGGTGGAGAAACAGAATTCTTATATCAAAAGAAGCGTATAAACGCTCGTAAGAATAGATTGCTTATGTGGCCAGCAGATTGGACATATACGCATAGGGGTAATACTCCGTTAAAAGGAGACAAATATATACTAACCACATGGTTGGAGGAGGTCGTTAAGTGACATACTTAGTAACAGACAACTGTATCAAATGTAAGCACACAGATTGTGTTGAAGTTTGCCCAGTTGACTGCTTCTACGAGGGTGAAAACTTTTTAGCAATCAATCCAGAAGAATGTATTGATTGTGGTGTATGCGAACCAGAATGTCCTGTAGATGCTATTGTACAAGACAGTGCATTAAAAGGTGAAGAACTAAATTTTTGGATGAATGTTAATACAGACATGAGTTTGAAATGGCCAAACATAACAGAAAAATTAGATCCACTTCCCGAAGCAGAAGAATTTAAAGACGTAAAAGACAAATATAAAGACTATTTTAGTGAAGAACCAGGCAATGGCGACTAAGAATCAAAAACTTATAAATGATATTGTACGCATTAGTGTTTTGGAAGAAGAATTAGAATATTATAAAACATTACTTCAACCTCATGACACAGGTCATATTCATACTACAATTAGTTTTATTAAAGAACGTATTAGAGAGTTAAAAGGAGAGCCAGATGAATGTGAAACTTATTAGTTATTCACAGCCTGTTGAAAATTTAACAGCAGAATACTTAAAGGACATACAAGACCTTATTGCGTTTTGTGCTAGAGTTAGCAATCCAAGTAATCAAATAAACAGCCAAACAAGTGAAAAATTGATCAAGTATCTAATTAAACATGCTCATTGGAGCCCGCTAGAAATGGTAAATGCTTGTTTAGAAATTGAAACAACAAGAGACATTGCACATCAAATTGTGCGTCATCGTAGTTTCGCTTTTCAAGAATTTTCACAACGTTATGCAAAGCCAGAAGAAATGGGTGAACAATTTGTTACACGTGAAGCACGTTTACAGGACGAAAAAAATAGACAAAACAGTATTGAACCTGATATGAGCCAAGATGGCATGGCAGAAATGATTGTAAAGTGGGAAGAAATGCAACAAGATGTCATTTACACAGCAGGTCGTGCATATGATTGGGCTATTGCTAACGGTATCGCAAAAGAACAAGCTCGTGTTGTTCTTCCTGAAGGACTTACTAAAACTAGACTGTATATGAATGGTACTCTACGCAGTTGGATTCACTACATAGAATTACGTGGTGCTAATGGTACACAAAAAGAACACATGGATATTGCTCATGCGTGTGCAAAAGTTATTGCACAAATTTTTCCATTAGCAGGAGAGTTGAAGGGGCACTAGGCCCCTTCATTATTCGTCGCCATATACTTGAAGGACCTCTTTAACTGCCTCGTGACGTTCAATATCTCCTTGTTCAAACCGGACTATATCCAATTTACTTCCTTGTTTGTTTTCTAATAAACTTACAAAGTCTATCAGTCCATTATCTTTGAGTCTGTCAGCCTGTGCTAAATCTCCAGTTACAGCCATACATGACCCTTCACCTAGTCTTGTGAGAAGCATTTTCATTTGATTTGGCGTTGCATTTTGCATTTCATCAGCAAGTATAAATGAACGTTTGAATGTACGTCCACGCATATATGCTAAAGGTGCAATTTCAATTATGCCTTCTTCTATCATGCCTTCAATTTGCCTCGCATCGAAGTAATCACGCAAAACATCAAATATAGGTCTTGTCCATGGTGCCATTTTTTGTTCTAATGTTCCTGGTAAAAAACCAAGATCTTCATCGACTGACACAGCTGGTCTAGTGACTATAATCTTATCCACTTTGCCTTCCTTGAACAACTTAACCGCCACTTGTACTGCCAACAGCGTTTTACCTGTTCCAGCCGGCCCGATGCCAAAGACTATATCTTTCGACGGGTCTAGCAGTTTTAGTACATAATGTTCTTGATTTTTGTTTCTTGGTAGGATTGTTACTATTTGTTGTTTTTTGTGAAATGAATTTAGGTTGACAACGTTGTCGAACCTGCTTTGCCTTGCGGCCTTGCGTTTTGCTCCCATTAAGTCCTCCTCTATGGAATGGATATAGCAGAGCATTGCCCGAAAGGGCGTATGCCCTACACAAGTATTTACCATATAATACAGAGAATAAAAACATCTGTTTGGTTGCAAACGTAGATAAATACTATAACAAGAACTGGATATTAATCATGCAAGACATAGCAAATATTATTAAGAACGTAGAAAGCATATATGAAAGCAACACTGCTTTTACTATTTTAAAAGACTATGAACGTGTTTTAGATAGTTTAGATTTATACGTATATGATAATTGGGATCTAGGCGAATTAGCAATGGGTCCAGACGTACAAAGGCATTGGGTTACATGTGCTTTTATGTGGCCAAAAAACAAAATGCCAGATCCAATGGGCGGTAAACGTTTGTTAGATTACGACTGTAAAGTACGTTATGGTAAAGACGAATTAATTGTACCAAGAAAAATCCGTAAATCAGATGATATTCGTCCTGGTACTAAAAAAGGCAAACTAGATCGCATGCCTATTTGGGTAGTTGAAATACAGATGCCTAAAAAATTAATCCTAGAAACATATACAGGTTATAGAGAAAGCCTAGCACAAATAGAAGAACCAGCAGTTGATGCAAGCACAGAGCCACAAGCACCTGAAGCACAACCAGCAGATGTTGAAGCAGAAACAGGAGCAGTATAATGGGATTAGGCAAGCAAGATTTACATGACATGGTTGACAAAATTTTTGAAATTGACAGTTTCAAATCAAAAATGGGTGAAGATAAAGATATAGTTACACTTAGTTTTAGTGTAAGAGATACACTTGCCGCAGAAGATTTGAAAAACTTTATTGAAAAAGGTTATGCATTTGTACTTGATGCTGATAATACACCGGGTGAACAAAGCGATGGTACATATAAAGTGTTTGTTGAACTAGAACGTAATAGGCATGTTTATGATCATATTATGGAAATTGCTGACGGTGTAGGCAAACTAGCAAACTTAGAAAAATTTAAGTTCCGTTACTACAAAGACTTTAGAAGCAGACCGCTTAATATAGAAACATTAGAAGCACATATGCCAACAGATCCAGAAGCATATGAAGCAAAAGTAAACGAAAGCAACATGAATAACTACAAAAACTTTTTTGCAAATAGTTGGTTAGATTCAGTAGATATGCTAGAAGATGTAATACACATTAAAAAAGCATATGCTGATCCTTTGAGCTTTGAGTTTATTAACTTTGGCGAAACAAACGCTATTAAAGAGGGCATTGAGGGTAAATTTGACTTGTTAGAAAGTTATCCAGAAATACTCTTTCTTACCAAGTACATAGGTGACTACAACATAAGTAAGTATGGAGACAACCTTGTTTTTGAAAATAAAGATAAGGCTCTCGTTTTAAAAAGGATCTAATATGAGTTTTGAATTTGACTTTACCAAGGAGCACCTTGCTAAAATCATCTCTGCTGACGCAGATGATTGGTATGATGCACTATGTGAACTACTACCAAAATATGGTATTACAAATGAACGCAGAGTTGCACATTTCTTAAGCCAGTGTGCCCACGAATCAGGCGGCTTCAAGCGCCTAGAAGAGAACTTAAACTATTCAGCAAAAGCATTAAGAGCAGTATTTGGACGTTACTTTGGGGATGCTCCAAAAGCAAACGCAGACGAATATGCACGTAACCCAGAAATGATTGCAAACCGTGTTTACAACGATGAATACCGTAAGTACAAGATGGGTAACACTGAAGAAGGAGACGGTTGGCGTTTCCGTGGACGTGGATTAAAACAACTTACAGGACGTGACAACTACACACGTTTTGGTAAAAGCGTAGGAATGACAGCAGAAGAAGCGGCAGAATATGTTGCAACACCTGCAGGTGCTATCGAAAGTGCATGTTGGTTCTGGGACACAAACAATCTTAATGATATTGCTGACACTGATGACGTTAAACGCATGACAAAGAAAATCAATGGAGGCACTATTGGTTTAGAAGATCGTATGAGACGTTACGGTCAAGCAATGGATGTATTAGGTATTGAGGCATCACAACTTGAAGCAGAAGAAGATGATGTAGAAGCATTAATTGATGATATTGGTGTGCTACGTAAAGGTGCTAGGGGTGATGGTGTTAAAATTATGCAAGAAGCATTAGGTATTGGTGCTGACGGTGTATTTGGACCTGGTACAGAACGTGCATTGAAAGCATGGCAATCAAGCAATGGACTTGTTGCAGATGGAATTGCCGGACCAGCAACATTGGAAAAACTTTTAGACTAATGAAGTATTGTAAAAACTGTGGACATGAAAAGCATGAAGGTGCTCTCTGGAAAGATATGGTCGACGGTGATGGCAAAATCATCCGTGTAAAAGTTTGCGAACAGGGTAGATAATTATGGGATTAAAATTAGCCGCAGTAATGTTTATTATAATGTTAGCCGGAGGTACGGCCGGTGCTTGGTATTATAAGGATACACAAGAACGCATTAAAATACTTACTGAGAATAATGCAAAATTAGAAACAGCAGTACAAACTAATGAAGCGGCCCTTGAAGCACAAAAGACCGCTTTCCTTTCTATGCAAGCAGAGAATGAAAAACTGCAAACACAATTTAAAGAGATTAATGACCGTAATAAATCATTAGAAAACAAACTTTCAAGACATGATATTGGTGCCGCAGGTATAGCAAGAACAACACTAACAGAAAAAAGATTAAACAATGGTACAGCAAATGCACAACGTTGTATGGAAATTTTCAGTGGTGCTGAACTTACTGAAAAAGAACTTGCCGCTACTAAGCCAAGTGAAATAAATCCAGAATGTTGGAGAACTGCTAACCCTAATTTTAATCCAGACATACAAAGTGATGCATGGAAAAGGAAGAATCTATGAATAGAGACGTAGGAAGAGGCGCAATAGTACTTGTAATATTGCTTGTGGCTTTTATACTATCAGGCTGTACTGCAAAACCAAGAGTCATTGAAATAAGTGCTAAACCAATTGAAAAACCAAAACTAATACTTCCGCCTGCAGATGAACTTAGACTAAAAGAAGTTGAATGGATCATTATTACTGAAGAAAATGCTGAAGAAGTTTTCAAGAAATTACAAGAAGATAAAAAAGATCCTATGCTTATTGGATTGAGTGATGACGGTTACGAAATACTTGCACTAAATTACAGCGATATTATGGCTTATATCCAACAACAAAATGCTATAATCAAAGCATATAGAAATTATTACGAAGAATCAGAAAAAGCATTAGACAATGCTAATGAAGAACTTGAACAAGTTAACGTAGATGTAGAAGCTGAAAATAACAAACCTGCAGAATCTACATGGCAAAAACTAAATCCATTTAATTAAATAACTGTATGAAACAGTATATTATAATATCCCTATTTCTCTTGGCTGGTTGTTCACCAGTAGTAGATTCACAACCTGTAAGTGAAGCAAGAGAATATTTAGGATACCATGAACAAATAAATAGACAAGAATTAAAAGAAATATTGGGCTTTGATCCAGTATACACAGAATGGTGTGCAGGCTTTGTAAATGCTATGCTAGAAGAAGACGGAGTTCCGAGTCTAAATGATATAGGACATCCTAATCCATTACTAGCACGTAGTTTTCTAGAATATGGAAGTCCTATAAATCCTCAAGATATACAATACGGTGACTTAGTCATATTTCCAAGAGGCGGAAAAAGTTGGCAAGGTCATGTAGGATTTTACGTTGGCAGATATAGTACAGGTGAATGGATAATATTAGGTGGCAATCAAAATAAAAAAGTTAGTTATGAACTTTTTGAATCACGCAGAGCAATAGGAATTAGACGCATTTCCATATAAATACACTATAAGGAGTTACTTATGTGGGAAATGATTGAAAGAATGGCATCTGATAGACTGTGGATTTACACAGCACTAGCAGGTTCTTTGTTCGGTGCCGCTTTTTTGTTTTGGTTCAAAGACACAAGAATGGCAACATGGGCAGTAAAGAAATTTGATGCCTTTTTAGAATATCTTGCAATACGTTGGGGCTGGACATGGTTCCAAAATGATCCTAATGCGTGGCGTGTAAAATATCCTAAGATAACATCTAAGATTGATGAGCTAGAAGCTCGTATTAAAAAATTGGAGGGTAAAAAATAATGGCTGAAGATAAGAAAACAGTAACTATGGATCCAGAAGTTGTTGCGAAAGCAGATACTAACGGTGACGGACATATTTCAAAAGAAGAATATGAAATGGAATTAGAATTCAAACGTAAGGCGTTTGAAGATGCAGATGCACGTAGAGATGCAATGAGGCAAATGGCATGGTTTGCATTGTTCGGTATGTTACTGTATCCTTTTGCTGTAGTTTTAGCAAGTTTAATTGGATTAGATCAAGCTGGAAAAATTCTTGGTGACATGGCGGCAACATACTTTGTTTCAGTAGCGGCGATTGTTATGGCATTTATTGCTGGTAACGCATACAACGACGCGAAGAAAAAGTAATCACACCTATTCTAATTAAATAGTCCGTACGATAAGTAGTTGTATGGACTATTATTCTATCCTCGGCATATCTAAAGATGCTTCCGACACAGATATAAAAAAGGCTTTTAAAAAGAAAAGCATGGAACACCATCCTGATAGGGGAGGAAATGAGGAAGAATTTAAAAAGATAAATGAAGCATATCAAACATTAAAAGATCCAAACAAAAGACAGCAGTATGATAACCCTCAACCTGAGTGGCAAGAAATGCAATTTAATTCAGGAAATATGGGAGGCTTTGAAGATTTATTTACACAGTTTGGCTTTGGACAAGGTTTTGGTAGACCTCAACGACAACGAATGAACCCTGATGTTACTATTGCGGCAAGAGTAACACTTGAAGAGGCTTATACAGGAAAAGGATTAATAGCAAGTTATAGGTTAAGATCAGGTAAAGAAGAAGTAGCAGATATTAAAATACCTCCTGGTGCTACAGATGGTATAAAAATACGCTATGCAGGTCTTGGAGAATATATAGACCATAATAGAAGAGGAGACTTGTATGTATTAGTACAAGTTGTACCGCATAGCAAGTTTAGTGTACAAGGACATAACTTGCATACAAGCATTGATGCTGATGTATTTGACTTTATAACTGGCGGAAGTGTTGAAGTTACTACTATAGAAGGAAATAAAATTAAGATAAACATACCACAAGGCACACAACCTGGCACAAAATTTGCTGTAACTGGTTACGGAATGAGCGATATTCGTACAAATATAAAGGGAAATATGATTGTAACGATAAATTGTATAGTACCAAGAGGCATAGATGATAACACTAAAATACAACTACAAAAAATGAAGAAGAGATTGGCAAAAAAATAACTTGCATTTTGTATAAAAAATGTTATAATGACATATAAAAATTATAAAAGAGGAAAAATTTACACATGGTAGAGCCGAGCAAAGAGCTACAACTAGTTTTTGAAAAAGCAATTAAAGATGCACAAAAGTTAAAGCATGAATATGTTACTATTGAACATCTTTTGTTTGCAATGCTTTGTGAAGAAAATATGTTCAAAACTATTCAAGGGTATGGTGCAGACCCAGAATATATAAAGAGCAATTTAGAGCATCACCTTAAGCAAAACTGTGATGAATTAGTGATTACATTAGACAAATACAAGCCAAAAAAAACTGGTGCAGTAGAACGTGTTTTGAATCGTGCATTTACACAGGTCCTTTTTAGTGGACGTAGTAATATTGAACTACCAGATGTGTTATTGAGTATACTTGCAGAGAAAAAAGCAATCAGTGCCTACTATCTTGCTAAAGCAGGTGTAGAAAAAGAAAAGTTCCAAGACTTTATTCAGACAGAAGTCATGGAAGATATAGAAAATGAAGAATTAAGTAATGAAGCAAAAAGAGCTTTGAACCAATTTACAACTAATCTTAACCAAGAAGTTAAGAAAAACAAAGTTGATCCTGTAATTGGTCGTGCTGAGGAACTAGAAAGCATTGCTCTTGCATTAGGTCGCCGTAATAAAAACAATGTCTTACTAGTTGGTGACCCAGGTGTTGGTAAAACTGCTATTGCAGAAGGACTTGCACATAATATTGTGAACAAAAATGTACCTCCATTTTTACAAGAGTATGAAGTATACAATCTAGACATTGGATCGTTACTTGCAGGCTCTAAATATAGAGGTGATTTCGAAGAAAGATTTAAATTAGTTTTGCGTGGACTTATGAAAAAAGGCAAAACTATTATGTTTATTGATGAAGCACACATGATGAGTGGTGCAGGTGCGGCAGGACGTGATAGTGCAAACGATCTTGCTAATATGCTAAAGCCTGCACTTACAAAAGGCAATATCAAAGTTGTAGCAAGTACAACTTGGGAAGAGTTTCGCAAGTTTTTTGAAAAAGACAGAGCTCTTATGCGCCGTTTCCAGCGTGTAACAGTTGACGAACCTTCATCAGAAATTACCAATGACATTTTACAAGGTATTAAAAAGTATTATGAAGACTTTCATAGTGCTACAATCACAGATGAAGCGATTGCAGAAGCAATTAAACTTAGTGTGAAGTACCAAAGTGATAAGAAATTGCCTGACAAAGCAATTGATTTGATTGATGTTGCATGTAGTAGATTTAATTTGTTAGAAGAAGGTACAGAACGTACTATTGGTGCAGAACAAATACAATTTGAATTAAGTAAAATTGTAAAAATGCCTGAAGAACAGATTGCAGAAAAAGAAAATGATAACTTAAAAAATCTTGAAGACAATCTTAAGAAAAGTGTGTATGGTCAAGATGAAGCAATAGAAGGTATTGTTGATAAAATACTTGTTGCACAAGCAGGACTTAAAGATGCTAATAAACCTATCGGTAGTTTTGTGTTTATGGGGCCAACAGGCGTAGGTAAGACAGAAACTGCAAAACAACTGGCCGCACATTTAGGTGTTGAACTTGTTAGATTTGATATGAGTGAATATCAAGAGAAACACACAGTTTCAAAATTGATTGGTTCTCCTCCAGGTTATGTAGGACACGAAGATACTAGTGGATTATTAATAGAAAAATTACAAGAATATCCTAATTGTGTGTTGCTATTAGACGAAATAGAAAAAGCACACCCTGATGTATCACAAATTTTACTACAAGTAATGGATCACGGTAAGGTAAGAAGTTCAAATGGTAAAGAAGCAGATGCAAAAAATTGTGTACTAATCCTTACAAGTAACTTAGGTGCAAAAGAAAGTGATACAAACGCCATTGGCTTTGATAGTTTAGAAAAAGAAACATACGAAGATGGTGCATTTAAAAACTTCTTTGCTCCAGAATTTAGAAATAGACTTGACGGTGTTGTTACATTTGGTAAACTAAGCAAAGAAGTGATGATGAAAATTGTTGGTAAGTTCCTAGTAGAACTTAAAAACATGGTGGCAGATAAAAATATTACAATCAAACTTGACGACGAAGCACTCGATCTGTTGGTAGACAAAGGCTTTGATCGTAAAATGGGTGCAAGACCGTTGCAACGTGTAATTGATAAAGATATTAAACGTCCTTTATCTAGACTTATGTTGTTTGGTGACCTTAAAGATGGCGGTAAATTACACATTACTGTAAAAGACAACGAAATTGCTCTTGAAACTAAAAAGGAGCAAGTGGTTGAAACTACTTAATACCGAAAAATTATTTTATGACAAGTACATGCTTCGTGCAAGCATGTACTTTACTATGGCTCCTATATTTAGAGAGAAAAAATTTAACCATACTAGAGATGTTTTAGATGATCTACAACATCAATTTGAACAGGGTTCTGAAGAACTTATTTGGAATAAGGGTTATAGATATAGTAGACCTATAACTGTAGACGAGTTTCAAGACACTTTGAATTTATATAACTATTTGACAAGTCAAGACTATAACAGTTATTCACTTAGAGTAGAACAAATGAATTTAAACTGGTATAGTAATGATGAAGGACAACTAGATCAATTAATTTACAGGTTCAAAAAAAGAATTGTAAGTATTAGTAAACCAACAGAATCACAAAAAAATCTACTTGAGCCTAATATAATACTAAAACCAAGCAAATATGAATTTAAGGTTACTGTAGGAGCAACTGTAGACCCTAATGTAGCATATTGGTTTGAAAAAAATAGTGATAAAGTTAAAATTGGTAGTACATTTTTAGAGTGCATCAAACAAGGTCAGTATGTTAAAGGATTCTACTTTTACGTAAAAAATGAAAAGGTATTAAATCTAGTTAAAATAGTCTTAGGTGGCGAAATTACCCGTATAGACAAATTTGTCAACAACGTACAAAGTTGATAAATACTGTATGCCAAGTAATACAGTAACAATCTTATCACAAACAACCCATCCAGGAGACAGTACTGTTCAGACTGTAACTGGAGATAAATTTCAAGGTGACGGATACTACGGTCGTAGTGACGGTTTTCACACAGTTCAGTATGATTTGAACGACTTTATAGGTGATTTAAAAATGCAAGGAACACTTGCAGTAACACCTACAAGTGATGACTGGTTTGATATCACCCTAGATAATGGCGATGTTACTGTATCCTATGATGATGGCGAAACAAGTGCTCCTGCATTTAACTTTACAGGAAACTTTGTTTGGGTAAGGGTGTATGTTACATACACACAAGGACAAATTAATCAGATATTATTAAATCATTGAGGTTAAAGATGGAACATTTTGTAAGAATAGTAATGGAAAAACAAGACGAACTAGTAGAAGGTTTAGACGAGTCAGTTTTTCCTGAATCGTATGTACTAGAATCAGAGCAAGGTGCTACAGTATTTCATATTCCACTAGCGAGAGAACTTAGCGAACAAGAAGCTGATGAATATGCAGACAGACTTACTGCATATATGGTATCAGAAGGATATGAAGATTTTGATATTGAAATCTCAACAGATGAAGAACAGAATTTAGACGAAGAAACATATGACGGTGATGACTTTTTTGAAGAGTATGGTGTTATGTGGTTCAACGAAGATGACGAAATGGACGAAGCAGAATATCAAGGGCGCAAAGTTAAACTTGGCAAACCTATGCGCGGCGATGTTAAGAAGTTCAAAGTATATGTAAGAGATCCAAAGACTAAAAATATTAAGAAAGTTAACTTTGGTGACCCTAACATGAAGATCAAAAAGTCAAACCCAGCACGTAGACGTTCGTTCCGTGCAAGACACAACTGCGACAACCCAGGTCCAAGAACAAAAGCACGTTACTGGAGTTGTAGAAAATGGTAGCATTTAGGGATTTTAAACACATTGCCGAAGCAGTTGTTTCTAACAAGTATTATAAATCAGGAAAATATATTCCAGATATTATTTCTGCTATCGAAAATGGTGGTCCTTTATATGTTACAGATTCAGATAAAAATAAGGTAAAAGTATTTTTTCCTGACAATGCAAAAGAAAAAGCTATTGACATAATTAAAAGTCATGACGGTGAAGGGAAAGCACCATTTGCTGTGGGTAGAAGCGAAGATGGTGAAGATAATGTTACATTTCAAATTGATAAAATTGAGAAAAAATTTACTAAAGACGATGTAGTTTCTGTATCAGTTAATGTTGGTAATGTTACAGAAGGTGTGCTAGGACTTGCTATCGCAGGAAAATTTAGTAATACATCTGCAAAACTAGATTCTGCACAAGTTATCGATTTAGGCAAAAAGTTTATCGCAAAAGGTGACAATACAATCAGCTTAGATGTTGTTGATCGTACACAAGATAGTTTGCAACTCAAAATCACTGTACCAAGTGGTGACACAAAAGCATTAAAAACATTATTTGAAAACGACGGCGATGGTATAAAGACTGCAAAGATGTTAGGTTTATCAGACGATGCTGGTAAAAAGTTAGACAAGCTAATCGAAAAGTGTACAAATTACGCTAATACAGGTGAAGCACCAAAAAATGCTGTTACAAGAATTCAAGAATATTACACAGATGAAGTAAAACAAACCATTGAAGTAACATCAGATGGAGCAGAAGCAGAAAACCAGAACCTTACTAAAGTTGATTTAAAATTAGAAGTAAAAGGTAAAGAAACAGAAGTTCTAAGCCTACTAAGTTTGAAAGCAGGTAGTGGTCGTTCGCAGATTGGTCAAGCAAGTGGTAAGCCATTTGAGAATTTAAGACTGTTTTGGAAACAAAATTTTGCATATGATCTTCCAAGTTCATACAAGAGTGAGTGGGATAAACTTTATAAAGAAGTTGCTGACGAAAAAGGTAAAGTTCCTGTTACTAACGAAATAACTAAAATGATTTTAAATGGTCCTATTAAAAAAACTTACGATTGGGCCGCAGAAAAAATTGAAGGGCATCTACGTGGCGATAGAACAGAAGGTGAAGTTGACTTTTTAGAACATTTACAAAAAGGTTTACTTTATCATAGCGGCAAAAATGTTGACAAAGAGAACAGAGCCGCTACACTTACTGTAGGTGATGAAAATGTTGTGGTAGCTATTATTGACTTTGGTGCATCTAACGACTTTGTAGAATTAAGATTTGCACAGCCGTTTTATAATTTAATGACATTCTTTAATTTAGAAAGCACTGGCGTAAAAACTGCAACAGGCGATAATGGAATGTACATACAAATTTTAGTAAAACCTAACAAAGAATTAATATCACGTGACGATTGCCCAGCCGAAGTTAAAAGCATTGCAAACAGCCTAGGCGAAAGTAAAGTTCTATGTCAATATAGAAGTTATATTCAAGGCGGCACAACTATTAGAAATATTGTAGAAGTTGATAAAGGTGCTAAAGTTTTAGGTGCTCTATCTAACGAACAATTTAAAATTGCAAAAGCCATTAAGGCAGGAGACACTGTTAAAAGTGCGACAGGCAATGATATGGTTGCTGGTGTAGATGGCAAGGCAACAGTAGTTCCTGCTAAAAAGCCTGCAACAAATGATCCGAATGCAAAAGTGGAGGAAGCACTTATGAAACCTAGCGTAGAATTTGGACCTACATTTGATATTGTAGATGACTTACACATTTATATGCGTAACAACAAAGACATGTATAGATCACAGTATTTTCCAATGCTATGTAATATGCAAAAAGCAATACAAGCAAATGAAAAAATCAGTGTTAAAAAACTTATGATGCCTACTATAAGAGCATGTGGTGACGCATACAACAGAGAATACCAACTTGCAAATACAATGGAAGATTTAATGACTCTTGAGCAAGCACGTGAACTTGCAAAAAAGATTTACGATGAAGAAATGCCTCTAATTAGAAAAGGCGCATACAAATGAAACTAAGAGAAATATTTGAAGCACCTGGTAAAACGGCTGTTGTAGCGTTCGGAAGAATGAATCCGCCTACTATTGGTCATGCTAAACTTGTTGATAAAATTAAAAGTATGCCAGGTGATCATTTATTATTCTTAAGTCATACACAAAACTCAAAAAAAGATCCTTTAAGTTTTGATCAAAAAGTAAGATTTGCAAAAGCAAGTTTTAAAGGCATTGAAATAGGAAATGTTGATGTACGAACACCTATTGATATGATGCAAAAGTTAGAAAAACTAGGTTACACAGACATAATTTACGTAGCAGGCAGTGATAGAGCAGGTAGCTTTGATAATTTGTTAAACAAATACAATGGTGCAGATTATAATTTTAATAACATTAAAGTGGTAAATGCTGGCGAACGTGATGCTGATTCAGACGGCGCAGAAATGTTAACTTTTAAAAACTTAGTTTCAGCCGCAAGTGCAAGCAAAGCAAGACAACTTGCTATCGAAGGAAAGTTTGAAGATTACAAAAACGAAAAAGGTGAAAAGGTGCCAGGTTTTAAAAGCATTGTTGCTAATCCACAAATAGCAACAGAAATGTATGACGCTATAAGAAATGCTATGGGTGTAAAGAATGAACAAGACGTTGATGAAATTAGTTTGTTCAAAGGTACAGATAACAATAGTGTCAAAGAACAAGACCCAAACAAACTAAAAGTATTAGACTGGATTGCATCAAGAAATGACGGTAAAGAACATTTCCTTAGTTTTTACAGAAAAGGTGCCGCATGGAGTGGCAAACTTATTTTTATTAAACCTGATCAAGCAAAAAAGTTTATGAACAAAGTAGAACAAAATCCAGACTACATGTCACAGATTAAACAAGCACTTACAAACATTGCTACTACTGGCAAACTATTTGATAGAGTTGGTGTAAAATACCAAATTAGAAATGCGGATTAACAATGGATATAAAAACACTCAAGAAACTTGCAGGTATAAATGAATTCCAAGGATATACTGAGTACAAAGTAGACGAGAATCCAAGCAAAACAGCCGCGGCACTTAAGAAAAAAGAAAAGAAATTAGGACTTAAACCAGGAGATAAAGATTGGTTTAAACTTTGGTTCAGCATGCCTTACATGACAGGCCCTACACAATTTAGAGGACGTAAAAAATGAAGTTCAATAGCATAAAAGATATTGAAAATAAAGTTCCTAAGAAGGGCAGTTTCAAACATATGCTTAGACGTATGGATGAACAAGGACGTATTGTAAAAGGTGTGAACACAACTGTTGATGTTGATACAAATGAAATACCTAAGCAGGCTAAAAAGTTCGGTAATACTGTAGACAAAGACGGACGTCCGCCAACACTTAGCAAAAAAGTTAAAGGATCTAGTACAAACGTTCTTTACAATCTTGGAATGGTTAAAGAATCAGTTGACAAAACTACCGAAGATAGTGTATACTACGACTATATGCTAGAAGCCTTAGGAGAAATAGATAAAAAATCAGAGATCTATGTAGATATGGATGGTGTACTAGCGGACTTCTTTGGTCGTTGGGAACAAATTACAGGCAAACATTGGAGAGAAATCAAAGGTGATGCTATTGAGCCTGCACTACAAGCAATTAGAGATGATGAAAAGTTTTGGTTAGAACTACCAATGACTGCAAATGCTAAAAACTTATTAGGTTTGATCAAACAAGTCAAAGGCAAATATAAAATTTTAAGTGCTCCATTAGCAGGAGACAAAAAAGCAATTCCTCACAAAAAAGAATGGGTAGCAAAGAACTTAGGATTCTTTCCACCAGAAGCAGTTATTATTGATGCTGACAAAGGAAAGTATGCTACACAACCAGACGGTACTCCAAACATACTGATTGATGACTTTGGTAGTAATATTAATAAGTGGGAAGCCGCAGGTGGTATTGGATTTAAACACAAAGATCACAAATTTGAACGTACAGCAAAACAAATTAAACAAGCAATGGAAGAACCAGTAGAAGAAGGCAATCACATTCCTAATCCTAAAAACAGTTTTGCAGTTGGTGCTGACACAGCATATGATTTCATAAAATTAGGTGTTAATATGGCTAACCTTAAATCTATGCCTGACAATAGCAATCCAGGTGAACCTGATATTGTTGTTGCACCTTATGCAGGCGAAAAAGAAATGAAATATCTTATGCGTCAACTGACACGTTTAGGATATAAAGTTGATGACATTGAAGGATATCAAGATACACATATTCAAGATGAAGGTATTGAACCGCCACAAATTAAGAACGAAGGACGTTTAGGTAAGATTAAATTAAGTAAACTACGTCCTGTACAAAAGAAACGTAAATTCAAAAAACTATTCAATCAAATTTTCCGTGTAGCAGAAGATGACTATGCTCCAATTACAATAGACAAACATGGTAATATTGTAAACGGACATCATAGATATGATGCACTACGTTTATTTGACAGCGAATATGCTATTGTGCATATGCTTGATGTAAGTTTAGACGAAGTAATGAGCGAAAACTTTGCTGACGGTAAGCGTAAAGGCAAAAGTCGTCCAGGTAGAGTAAAACGTGCAGGTGCAAGTTGCGATGGAAGTGTAACAAGCCTACGTAAAAAAGCCAAGAATGCAAGCGGTGAACGTGCAAAGATGTATCACTGGTGTGCCAATATGAAGGCTGGCCGTAAGAAAAAGTCGTAAATATAGCAAAGGAGTACCAATGCTAGAACACTTTTTACTTCCAGACTTACAAATAGACAAAGAACATTTCACACAAAAAGTAAAAGCAAACTGTGACACATGGGGTCACTTTGGCACAGGACGTTTTAAGTTCTATGTAGGTTTGCCAGATGATGATACATTAGATGTATTAGACGGAATTTTTCAAAACGCAGGCGACATTATCGTCCGTGTCAATTTTAACAGAGTTAAATCTCAACATATTATAGGACCACACACAGATTATGAAAGCGGATGTACTATTAACATTCCTATCTGTGGCGACTTTGCTAATAGCAGTTTAGATCATTACGAATGGACAGATCCGGTTACAGTAATAAGCCCATCACAGGATTTTGATTATGTTCCTGAAAGCAGGTTCTATCCACATAGTGATATTGAAAATCAAATAAGTTACACAGTACCTATTTGTTTTGACACAAGAGTACCGCATGGTGTAACAAATGCAACACCAGAGGATAGATTTATTCTTGGTTGTAGTTTTCATATGGATTTAGAAACTAAAGATCTACAGCGTATGTATAAAGCAGGAGAATTACTTAAATGACCATAATTAATGGTGAATATATACAACCATGTGTATATGATAGTGGGTTATGGGTAACTTTAATGTGTCCTCACAGTCATATTAAAAGCAAAGAAATCATTATAAAAGACGCTAAATACATACAATACGAAAAAGGCGAAGGTATTTTCGTAAGGGATAAAGAAAATGAGACTAAATGAATTTGCAACAGGAATGTCAGCAGGAGATGTAGCTGTAGTAGCTAATCCACCTGCGGCTAAGCAAAAGATAAAACGTGATAAAAAAGGTGTGCCAGTAGCTCCGCAACGTAAAAATGCAGACGGAACTGCTAAAAATGCACTAGATGTTAAAGACAACATCATGGGCGGCAAACCTATAAAAAGATAAATACATTGTAATCCGGAGTACACAATGAAACAAGAGCAAATTGCAGAAAAATCAAAAGGGCTTTATTACAACGTGAACAAACGTAAGAAGGCTGGCACAAGTCGTAAGAAAGGCCACCCTAAAGCACCTACAAAACAAGATTGGGAAAATGCGGCTAAGACTGCAAAAAAAGAATCTACAAATGAAGGTTTAGGCGATCTAGCTATGGTAGCAGAGAAAGACCATGAAATACAAATGGCTCGTGCTGAACTATACAAAATTGCAAAATACGCTATCAAACTACATGAAATGCTAAAAGGTATGTCCGAAGCACAAGGTATGGAAGGTTGGCAACAATCTAAAATTACTAAAGCCGCAGACTATATTGGATCAGTATATCACGCTCTAGATTACGATACAAAATTTGACGAAACAACAAACGAAGCAAAAGAAGCAAAGCAAGCAACTTGCGGTTGCGATGAAGATAAATGTGATCATTGCAAAGGCGGTCATAAACTTAGTGAAGTAGGCGACACTTGTAAATGTTGTGGAAATAAAATTAAATTAGTTGCCGTGGAAGGTAAAAGTCCACACAAAAAAGGCACAAAGAAATATAAAAAGCACATGGCGGCGAAACATGCAGGTATGGCAGAAGATGCTTACAAAACAGAACTTGCAAGACGTCTAGCTGAAAGTGTGCATGAAGTTCTAGAAGCACAAGAAACATGTCCAGAATGTGGTAAGCCAAGTTATAAAACTCTACCAGAAGAAAAGCAAAAAGGCGTAGATGGTAAAGTATGTTGGAAAGGCTACAAGCGTATGGGCACCAAAAAGAAGAATGGTAAAACTGTCGACAACTGCGTAAAGATGTAGTCATGCGTTTCGCTGAACTAGACAAAAGAACAATCCGTAAAGCACATAAGACTGCTGACAAAATCCTTGACAAACCAAAAGCCAAAAAAAGTATAGCAAAATGGGCTAAAGAAAAAGGTATGGATCCAGAAGGTGCGATCTATGCTATTGCTACAAACATGGCTAAAAAGAAAAAGGGCGAGTCAGTCGAAGAGAAGTGGACACGTAAGTACAAGCGTTCCATTAATTGCAACAATCCGAAAGGATTTAGTCAGAAGGCCCATTGTGCAGGAAGAAATAAAAAATAACAAAGAAGCCTATCGCTTATTTTGGTTGGTCAAAGGACACTTAAATACTTCTCACGAGACTGTTATTTCATCACAAAACGGATATTTCAAAAGATTATGGATTGACGGAAGCAATGGTGCTCCTATAGCAGACTACGAAGAAGGTTTTGAAGAAGCCTTTCAGAAACTACTTGACAAATACAAATAATTATTATATAATAGCGTAAACTAAAGGAGTTTATCTATGAGTGATCGTACCTATGGTGCTGAAGAAAAAGCAAAACTTGAAAGACTTGTAAACGAAGGTGTTACTGTTCTTTCAGAAGTTGAAGACCTACAAGCAGGTTTAAAAGATACTGTAAAAGCAGTAGCAGAAGAACTTGATATGAAACCTGCTCTTATTAACAAAGCAATTAAAATTGCTAAAAATATGGATTGGAACAAACATCAAGACGACTTTGAAGATCTTGAGACATTAATTGTTACACTAGGAAAAGACAAGTAGTGGAAAGAATTAAGAAGTTTTGGATTCAAAGTTACCAATCTGATAAAATTGCGTTTGCGTGTGAGCTTATAAGTTTTGTGTTTACAGTTGGCGCAAGCACTTTGCTTGCATTAAACGCTGACCAGCCGGACATGCGAATAATTTATCCTGGATTTTTTATAGGCAGTGTTACGGCAGTGTATGGATATTATAGACGTACACTTGCCTGGCCTATGTTGTTGACTAGTTACTTTACAATAGCAAACATCTTAGGATTTGGTATTGCAATGGGTTGGTGGTAATGAAGTTATTGCTGGCAGGAGATAGTTTTGCCGCAGAATGGCCAGGAGAAAACGGTTGGTCAAAACTTCTTGCAAAACAACATGATGTTACAAATGTTGCACAAGCAGGTGTAAGTGAATACAAAATACTAAAACAACTGCACAATGCTGAACTTAAAGACTATGATGCTATTATTGTAAGTCATACAAGTCCAAGTAGAGTGCATACACAAAATCATCCTTTACACAAAAAAGGTTTACACAAAGACTGTGATTTAATATACACAGATTTAGAAGATAGAAATAGTTTATTCAATCCAAGTTTGCGAGCGGCAAAAGGTTACTTTGAATTTCACTATGATGATCATTACTACCAAACGATATACAGTTTACTAAGAAAAGAAATATATACTTTATTACACGAAAAGAAATATTTGAGTATGTCACATCATAATATTGCAAAGGCATTTATTTGGGAAGACAATCATTTAGACTTTAGTGAATTTTGGCAAAAACACAGAGGCAAAGAAAACCATTATACTGAAAAAGGCAACAAAAAAGTTTTACAAATTGTACTTGACAACTTGCAAAAAATATAGTATAGTTAATACAATCGCCCAATGCCAATTGGCGGGCATGAAGAAGGTTAAGTTGGCCATAAGCAACGAGGAGAAAAAATGAGTTACGTAGACGCTTTCTTTGATCGCGATTCTGATATTATTCGTGTTGTAGAACGTAAAGACGGAAAAAGACAGTTCCACGAATATCAAGCCAAATATACATTTTATTATAAAGACGAACGTGGCAAATACAAAAGTGTTTATGGTGATCCACTTACACGTATCGTATGTAAGAACACTAAAGACTTCCGTAAAGAACTTGCAATTAACAAAAGCAAAGAACTATTTGAAAGTGATGTAAATCCAATCTTTCAATGTTTGAGTGAAAACTATCTTAATCAAGATGCTCCTAAACTAAACATTGCGTTTTGGGATATTGAAACTGACTTTGATCCTGAGCGTGGATTTGCTGATCCAAGTGATCCGTTTATGCCGATCACTGCTATCACTGTACATCTACAATGGCTAGATGCACTTATCACACTTGCAGTTCCTCCAAAGACAATGCGGTTTGAAGATGCACAAAAGATGTGTAAAGATAGATGGGGCGATGATGTTATCTTGTTTACAAACGACAAAGATGGCAATGGTGAACGTCAAATGCTTCAAACATTTCTTGATTTAATTGAAGATGCAGATATTCACAGTGGCTGGAACAGTGAAGGCTATGATGTTCCTTATACTGTTAATAGAATTAAACGTGTACTGAGTACAGATGACACAAGACGTTTTTGTTTGTGGAAACAACTTCCTAAAAAACGTGAATATG
>CEVG01098380.1_pt1 | contig 22116 bp, 19 predicted proteins | sample 356511 | NCBI WGS metagenome assembly CEVG01 (sample SAMEA2623426, study PRJEB7988) | marine metagenome | biome: marine biome (ENVO:00000447); feature: surface water layer (ENVO:00002042); material: "saline water (ENVO:00002010), including plankton (ENVO:xxxxxxxx)" | depth 5 m | reverse complement strand
GTAGATATTGGCGGAACTTTCACAGATATCGTTTTATGGGCTAGTAATGGCGAAGTTATCGTAAAAAAAGTGTCCTCAAGTGTGGACGATTATGCTCGCGCCATAATAAATGGGCTGGACGCAGTATTTGAAGAATACAAGCTTACACCCTCAATGGTTAAACAGGTTCGCCATGGTACTACCGTAGCCTCCAATGCCATACTTGAACGTAAAGGAGCAAAGACGGGACTAATTGGGTCTAAGGGATTTCGCGATGTTCTAGAGATCCGGACCCTCAGGATGCCCAGATTATACGATCTTGCCTGGACTAAACCGCCAGCCTTGGTTGAGCGATTTCTTCGGGTTACCGTCGACGAGCGTATGAGTTCAGCTGGAAATGTTGTCAAGCCTCTGTCAATCGAGGAAGGAGAACGAGCTGTTAGGAAATTGATTGAAGAGAGAGTCGAGTCTATTGCGGTTTGCTTAATCAATTCATATGCAAATCCTGAGCACGAGTTTTTGTTGAAATCAATTATTAAGCGACTTGCGCCAAATCTCCCATTCTCCATAAGCGCAGAAGTATTACCGGAAATAAGAGAATATGAGCGCACATCAACTACAACCATTAACGCGTATGTTAAGCCAATCGTATCGGAATATCTTGACACGCTAGAAGCGGGCTTAATCGCGTCTGGCATCAATGCAGAGCTCTTATTAATGCAATCGAACGGGGGCTTAACACCAGTAGAGACAGCAGCTGAACTACCAATGAACATAATCGAATCGGGTCCGGCAGGCGGTGTAGTTGGCGCACGTCTGCTTGCAGAAAAGGCTAAGCTGGGAGACCTCATTACCTTTGATATGGGTGGCACTACAGCGAAAGCATCGATGGTCGAGCGAGGGGAATATGCTCGCGCTGATGACTTCGAAGTCGGTGGCGGAATTTTAGCTGGCTCGAGGCTTCTTACTGGCGCAGGATATTTGTTGAAGACACAGGCGATTGATTTAGCGGAGGTTGGAGCAGGTGGAGGGTCATTAATATCCATCGATAGTGGCGGTGCTTTAGCTGTAGGACCCGAAAGTGCCGGAGCTTTCCCAGGTCCAATTTGCTATGATTTGGGAGGAGATAAACCAACTGTAACCGATGCAAATTTAATTTTAGGCTACCTAAATCCCAGTGCTATCGCTGGAGGGTCGGTGAAACTCAATTTTGAAAAAACAATCACTGCGTTTGAGCAAAAAGTTGCTGCACCCCTGGGGCTTACAGTTGAGCAGGCGGCTCTTGGTGCACGCAGAGTGGCTGCGTCGAATATGATCCGCGCGATTAAAGCTGTTTCTACAGAACGTGGTCGCGATCCCCGTCAATATACTCTTTGCGCATTCGGTGGCAATGGACCCATGTTCGCGTCCGAGATGGCTCTGGAGCTAGGCATTAAAAAAATAGTAATACCTCCCGCGCCGGGGGTGTTTTCAGCCTTTGGCCTTCTCTACGCAGATGTTGAGCATCATTATTCTAAAACATTGAGAGTTCTACTGCGCGACGTTGAACCAGACTTAATCGGAAATGCTTGGGAGAAACTTGAAAGCAACGCCGTTGATCAATTAAACAGGGATGGCTTTGAACCTAAAAATCAATCACTAAGTAGAACGGCGAGTTTGCACTACAAAGGTCAGACATTTGAGTTAACCGTACCCGTAGAATCTGGCAGGGTAGATAAAGCCTTGTTATCTCAGCTTGAACAATCATTTCATTCTGAACATGAGCTCGTATATGGACACCGAGCGAGTGATGACGAACCAGTTGAATTAGTTACTGTTAGACTCATCGCTAAAGGGCTTGGCGCCAATGGAAATAGACTGGCATTTCCCATATATGAGCCGAATGACGAAGAAACCAAAACCTCTCGAAAAGCCTACTTTGGTCAATCCACTGGCTGGCAAGAAACCCAAGTTTTTTCGCGAAGCAGCTTAATTAAACCCAGACAGGGACCATGTATAATAGAGGAATACGATGCTACTTGTGTGGTTCCTCCAGGATCGCAAGCTGGTTTAAATGAAGACGGATGTATTTGTTTAACCTTCAATGAATAAAGATCTTTACCCGTACTTAGAACAAAAATGAAAACCTTATATATTCCCTCTTTATAAACAATCTTTAGTTTCCGTGTCTGAATATGAGAAGCTCCAGTCATAAACAAAGCCACCATTATTAATGGTTTCAACTTGATTGGAAGGACGGCAAGGGCAACCATTGAAGTTATTGATGATATATCTATTCCAGTCTTGGCGGCTTCAACTATCAGGGCATATGCCTTCTGTTTTTGAACTGAACAAATTAAGGCCTCCATATTTGAGTTGGCAACCGCGACACGAGAATATCAACCTGAAAACACTAACTTTGATAACTCCTCATAGTTTCTAACGCGCCAGGTTGGTTTAATATCCGATGCGTCAGCCGTCTCCTCATTTGTGACACCCGTTAAAATTAAAATCGAAGACAAGCCCGAATTTTGAGCTGCCATTATATCAGTTTCAAGGTTGTCACCGATCAATATTGCAGAGCCGTCGGTATTATCAATACTTTCCAAGGCTGTATCGATCATTGAAATATTAGGCTTCCCAACTATGATTGGTTTTATTTTTGTCAACGACTCTATAGCTGCTAATACCATTCCATTTTCAGGGTAAAGCCGAGAATTCATTTTTATCCACTTATCCCCGTTCGTAGCTAGAAAACGAACACCTTCTTCCAAAAGTGAGCACATTAAAGCTATATCATTGAAATCGATTTTTGGATCAAAACCAACCAATAGATCATCTGGGTTATCGCGTGTGATAAAACCTCCAGCGTCTTCAACGACTTTGTAAAGATTTTCACTGCCTACAACTGCAACCCGCCTACCCTTAACCATTTCGGCTGCTGCCATTGCTGAGGTTATGACAAGGTCACTATTACAAGTAATCCCTAGACTATTTAAGTGATTTGCGACTTCTTCGGATGATCTATCGGAACGGTTGGTTAAAAACCTAAATTCAATATCTGATACTGCTAACCTATCAATAAACTCAACGGCACCAGCAATTGCGCTACAGCCGCTGTAAACCGTTCCATCTAAATCAAAAAAAATCGAAGTTACTTTCATTTCAAAAAACCTAAGCAGATAACTTTTCTTTCACAAAAGCATTGCTTGCCAAAGCGATAATATAAATTCCAATATTAATGAAGTATAACTCGCATACAGGGGAAACAAAATGGACTTAAATCTTCGCAACAAGACTGTACTTATCACAGGCGGTTCAAAGGGAATAGGACTGGCCTGTGCTAAAGAATTCGCGGCGGAAGGCTGTAATCTCCATTTGGTATCAAGAACCAAAGAAGATCTTGAAAATGCTAAAAAAGAAATTGAGGCAGAGCATGGTGTTCAAATAATGATCCACGTCTTTGACCTATCAGATTCCAAAAATGTTGACCAACTAGTAAAAAATTGCCCCAAAATCGATATTCTGGTTAATAACGCAGGCGCCATTCCAGCAGGAGACATTCAAGCGGTGGAGGAAGACAGGTGGCGAGCAGCATGGGACCTTAAAGTTTTTGGATATATAAATATGACACGTCGATACTACCCTATAATGAGGGATGCAGGCGGAGGTGTGATTATGAACATTATTGGTCTAGCTGGCGTTAGGGTCGATAGAAATTACATTGCAGGGTCAGCCGGAAACGCATCAATTATTGGTTTCACGCATGCAATGGGAGCACACGCCTTAGACGAGGGAATGAGAGTGTTGGGGGTGTGCCCAGGAGCGGTTCAGACCGAGAGAATAACCACAATGCTGAAAACACGAGCCAAAGACGAAAAAGGCGATGAAAACCGCTGGCAGGATTATTTTTCTGGAATGCCACTAAATCGCCCCGCTCTAGTAGAGGAAGTCGCTGATGTCGTCGTATTCCTATGCTCAGAAAGAGCTTCTTGGCTAACCGGCACTACGATCAACCTTGATGGTGGTGTAGCAAACAGAGGAGGATACTAATACTCAAGTCAAGAACTAAAATGCAAAATAATTCCTAGGATAAAAGTCATTGAAATATTTAATAATTAGAGAGAAGGTCAAGAAAATCGGAACAATACATTTTCCCCACAAAAGGAGATGAATTAATGGATGACGCCCGAACTACTGAAGGATTTATGTCGATGAAGGGTGGTGGCTATTATTCAAAAGCAACCATCGGTGCAAAGCATGTTATAGATAACGCTGCACACTTAATTTTTGACTCCTTGGTGAGAATGAACCCTAAAGATGATGGAACCATTTTCACAGTAGCCGACATGGGTTGTGCCGATGGTGGTACGTCGATATCAACTATAGGTGAAATTCTAAAGTATATTAGGAAAACGACCCCATCACGGCCAATTCAAATGGTTTATACGGACCTTCCAAAGAATGATTTCAGCCAGGTGTTTCAAAATGTACATGGTCAAACCGATATGAAGACTTACATCGGGGATATTGAAGACCTATACATTTTCTCTTCAGCTACTTCCTTTCATAAACCAATATTTCCTGCTGGATCATTAAACCTCGGCATTTCTGCAACTGCCTCGCATTATGTAAGCGAACAACCGTGCATAATTTCCAATCATATTCACATGGTAGGGTCTGCAGGCGAAGAGCGTGCTGCCTATCAAGAACAAGGACGCCTTGATTGGGAACGGATGCTTCTAAATAGGGCAAGGGATTTGGCTCCAACAGGAAGACTGGCATTATTTAATTTTGGCATTGATGAAAAAGGTAGATATCTGGGATCAACTGGTGGCGTAAATATGTTCGACACGTTTAACCAGTTGTGGAAATCTCTAATAGATGACGGAATAATTTCAGAAGAAGAGTATTTAAATACAAACTTCCCACAAAGTTATAGGACAGTAGAAGAATTTACGGCTCCCCTAGAGGACGAAAACAGTTGCGTTTATAAAGCAGGACTGCGGATCGAGCATGTTGAAACCCGGGTCGTCGCGTGCCCGTTTGCTGAGGATTTTAAACGCCATGGTGATAGCATCAAATTTGCTAAGGAATATATTCCTACCTTAAGATCCTGGAGCGAAGCGACATTCGCCAATGGTTTATCGGACAGGAGGTCACCCGACGAACAGAGAAAAATCCTAGATGACTTTTATGGAAAGTATCAGTGTCTAGTGGAGGAGTCGCCCGCGGGCCATGGTATGGATTACGTTCATTGTTATCTGATAATCAGAAAAGACTTTTAAAGATCAAACATCATCAAATATCTCTCACGGAGCTGAAAATGTTACCACAACAACCTCTGATAACCGGAAGACGTCATATGGTTGTGGCTGGTCATTATCTGGCCACCGAAGCTGGTCTGAAAATTTTGGAAGCTGGAGGTAATGCCGTAGACGCCGGCGTTGCTGCAGGCATAGCGCTTGGTGTTTTACATAGCGATCAGGTACAGTTTTCGGGAGTAGCTCCCATGCTTATTTATATCAAAAAGCTCAATAAAGTAATTAGTGTGGCTGGACTTGGGCACTGGCCAAAAGCAGCTAACTTAGAATTTTTTGAAACAAGACATGGCGGGAAAATACCACTCGGCATCCATAGAACCGTAGTACCTGCTGCCCCGGATGCCTGGATCAAAGTCTTGTCTAAATTTGGAACAATGTCTTTTGGAGATGTTGCGTCAACCGCAATTAAATATGCGCGAGAGGGCTTTACCGTTCACCCAACTATGGCCAATTTTCTTTTTAGATATCGTGAAAACTACAAACTTTGGCCATCTAACCAAGCCATCTGGCATAGAGATGGGCAACCTCTTAAAGAGGGAGATCTGCTGGTTCAAACTGATCTTTCTAACAGCATACAGTATATGGTGGATGAAGAAGCTGCGGCCTCATCTAAAGGCAGACAAGCGGGATTGAAAGCCGCACGCGATGCCTTTTACATTGGAGATATCGCAAAGAAGATTATTCATTTTCACAAAGAAAATGGTGGCCTTCTGACAGCTGAAGATCTTTCAAACTACTCCACACCTATAGAAGAACCACTTTCCATAAAATACAGAGATATAAACATTTATAGTTGCAAACCCTGGTGCCAAGGACCTGTTTTGCTCCAAATGCTCCGTATTCTAGAAGGGTTTGATCTATCTAAGTTGGGACACAATAGCGTGGATTATATTCATACCATAGCGGAAACTATCAAGTTAGCCTTTGCGGACCGTGAAACTTTCTATGGTGATCCAGATTTTGTTGATGTACCTATCGAACAATTACTTTCTAGCGATTTTGCGTCAAAGCGACGCGCACTGATTAATCCCCAAAAAGCCTTTCCTGCTATGCCAGCCGCGGGCCAAATAGACGGATATGGTTTTACGCCTTTTCCAGCGTTAGCAAATTCATCGGCATCCTTTTCGGCTCCTGATACCTCCTACACGTGTTCAATCGATCAAGAAGGGAACGTATGTTCTATAACTCCTTCTGATGTATCTTTTGAAAGTCCTGTGATTCCTGGACTTGGGTTCTGTCCTTCGGCAAGGGGTTCGCAGTCGTTTGCAATGGAAGGTCATGCCTCCAAGATAGCGCCGGGTAAGCGGCCACGACTTACGCCCAATCCCGCAATGGCGTTTCAACCTAACCGGCTAATCATGCCCTTTGGCGCGCCCGGTGGCGACACACAGCCTCAAGGTATGTTGCAAGTTCTCCTCAACCATCTCGTATTTGGAATGGATATACAAACCGCCATTGAAGCACCTCGCTTTAGCACTCATAGTCAACCAAACTCGTTTGAACCGCACGATTGTAAGCCTGGCCGATTATCGATAGAAAATGACATTGACCAAGATATAGGGAAAGAATTAGCCGAGCTTGGTCATGATGTAGAGTGGCTACCTTCAAGGTCAGATGCTGTGGCAGGTGTTTGTGCTATTAGTGCTAATCTGGAAACTGGCCTAATTTCTGGTGGCGCAGATCCCAGAAGATCGGGCAGGGCCATGGGATGGTAATTTGCGCATAATTTTCTTAATTTGGGCTCAGTTTTCCTGATTGATATTCTCGCTCTATGTTACATACGTTGCTGCAACTAGAGCGTCGACTTCGTGCCGGTTAGGTATTCCTTTACGTCCACCAAAGCGTGTACATTTAATAGCTGCAGCTGAACAAGCAAATTGTCCCGCTTTTTTAATGGGCATTCCTTCGCATAAACCCAAAGCAAATGCCCCATGGAAGACATCACCGGCGGCTAAAGTATCTATTGCGTTTATTTGCGGGGGTGAAATTTTGTTAATTTTTCCATTCTCTACCCAAACAAAGCCTTCGTGCCCAAGTGTAACTCCACATAACACTCCAAGTGATTGCGTGCACCCTAAAAGATTTTCCTCTAAGTTGTCAGATCCGGAAAATAATCTAAAACCTGGCTTTGAAAAGATTGCGTGCGTAGAAAGTGGTGCAAGTTCCTTTAGGACAGACGGGTCAGCTACGTCACCGTCAAAAACCCTCAACAAACCTCTCTTTTTTGCTTCTTTCATAATAGATGAAGCACCTTCTGGCCACCTTACATCAACTAAAATGCAATCTACGTCATCGAGTTCATTCATAGGAAGCCAAGAAGTATCTGCGCCTAGCGATGTATCAAAATATGATACAACTAAACGTTGGCCTGTATCATCAACTAAGACTGAAGACATGGGAGTTCGGGCGCCAGGGACCCGCCTAATTGAACTTGTATCAACTCCTATGCTCAATAGGTCTTTTAGGAAAAAATCCCCTGGGGTATCGTCGCCAATCCGGCCCCATAATTTTACAGAACCGCCCAGAGAAACAGTCGTGGCCGCTGCAGCGACTGCCATACCTGCCCCAATGATAGTACCATCCTTAGCCATTATTTTTTCATCGCCTGTTGATAGCATTGGGACCTTGAGAATTGTGTCAACTACACATGCACCTAAACTTATGAATTTCTTGGGGTTGTTTTTTTTAATTGTCATCTCACCAATGATCCGTTTGTGCAAATTTCCTAGGTGTTCGGCTGCAGTAATCTAAGCAAACCTGACAAAATTTAAGATCACGCAGGACCTTTATATCATAAGCACACACAAAAATGATTCATCAAAAAAAGAGTGCCATCGTTGTAGTATTGTGTCTCCTTCTGCTATCCTTTGTTTACGAATTCCCTCTTATGCACTCGGAACGTTATGCCTAGCCTATTACATTTACCTCTTGATCCTTTTTCTAGAAAAATAAGAATCGTATTAGGTGAAAAAAAGATAACTGCATCACTCGCAGTTGAACCCATTTGGGAACGCCGACACGAATTTCTTTCTATCAACCCTGCGGGGACAGTTCCCGTCTTCATAGAAGATGATGGAACTACGATTTCGACCTCACAGGCAATAGCTGAATATTTAGAAGAAACGTCAACAGAACCTGCTTTAATATTTGGTACAGCTTTACAGCGCGCTGAAATTCGACGTCTTTGTAATTGGTTTGATGTCAAATTTAATACTGAAGTGACCGAATATTTACTTGGTGAGAAAATAATGAAACGCTTCCTTGGGCTTGGCGAGCCAAGTAGTGAAACCATTAGAGCCGGTTACGCCAATATTGATACCCATCTGGGTTATATAGAGTATCTAGCTGAGCAACGAGCCTGGCTAGCAGGCGATAATTTTTCATTGGCAGATATTACTGCTGCTTCACACATTTCGTGTATCGATTACCTAGGTGACATAGCTTGGGAAGACTACCAGCAAGCAAAACAGTGGTATGCACGAATTAAATCCAGGCCTAGTTTTCGTCCCCTACTACAAGATTTAATTCCAGGAACACAGCCTCCGGCCCACTACAAGAACTTAGATTTTTAGCAAATATTATGACAGGTTTACCGTACATCCATTCCGGAAGCACTTTCTGGAAACTGGCTATGTTCTATGCGACGTATTTTTTTGTTTTTGGTATTTACATGCCGTACTGGCCACTTTGGCTAAATGACATTGGTTTGACGCCGGTTGAAATTGGGTGGGTTCTTGCGGGAGCGTTTTGGATAAAAGTTGTTGTTCAGCCGGTTGTAGCTCATGTTGCGGACACAACAGGGAGAACTAAAATTTTAACTGCCGTGCTTATGGGCATGAGTGCAATTGGTTTCGCCATACTATCTGATCTACAGAGCTTCTGGCCTATTTTCCTTATAACAGTAATAACGGCTGCCTGTTATCAACCTGTTTTACCTATTATGGAAAGCGTCATTCTCAACTTTGCTAAGATAGGGAATTTGCGTTATGGACACATAAGGCTTTGGGGCTCTGTTACCTTCATCATTGCAACTTTAGGAGGCGGCTGGCTCTTCGATGGAGGAAGGAGTGACCGTATTATATGGTTTTTAGTTGTAGGAATGACCTTGGTATCGTTGTCTTGTCTACTTATCCCTAATCAAACACAGTTCGAACGAACGAAATCTAAAATAAAAACTCATGCCAAATTGTTTCTTTCACCCCTGTTTATCTTTTTTTTAATTACCACGGGCCTAATACATATCAGTCATTCAGTTTTATACGGTTTTGGGACATTGTATTGGCGTTCGCTTGGACATTCGGAGACAATAATAGGATTGTTCTGGTCCATTGGTGTATTAGCAGAAATTTTCTTATTCACCGTCGTTGGAAGACATGAAAAGCAAGTAGGGTATTTGTTTTTACTACTATTAGCTGCAGCGGCTGCGGTCGCGCGTTGGCCATTACTTGCCATCTTTGATAACCAAATTGCAATTATTGTATTGCAAACACTTCACGGTTTTACTTTTGGTGCTGCACATCTAGGCGCTATGGCTTTTTTAACCAAGCACGTTCCCAAAGAGATTTCAGCAACTGGCCAAAGTTTATATTATACTTTAATTGGGGGCATTTTTTCAGGCTGCATGTTACCGCTTGCTGGCAAGCTATATAGTGATCTTTCTGGCAGTGCTTTTTTTATAATGAGCTGCTTCGCCGGATGTTCCTTGATTAGCTTGCTGGTCTTAAGTCGAATAGCTAGGCACGATTTAAAAACTATTAAAGGGTGAGCCGGTTAAACGACAAACCTTTTTTTATTAAAACTTCTAATTCTCGCTTGATGGACTATGACGACGTAACAGTGGGGTAATTATTATACCAAACACAAGGACTAATGCAGGAATTCCAAAAGCTTTGAAGGTTACCCATGTATCAGTTTCAAAAAGTCGCCAAACTATTTCATTAACTATCGCCAAGAAAAAAAACATTCCAACCCAAAGTTTTGTAATCAGTACCCAGCCCTGATCTGTCAATTGAAGCATGCGCCCCAGTAAAATCTTCAAAAAATTTTGCCGAAATATTAGCCCAAGAATTAGAGCCACAGCAAATAATGTATTAACGATAGTGGGTTTTATCTTTATAAAAATTTCGTTGTCAAAATATAAAGTGAGACCACCAAATACCATAATTAATAGGCATGTTATAGCTGGCATAGGAGGGATGGCCCTCTCCACCCAAAAAGTGATCATGATAACAGCTAGTGTTGCAGCCATCAAAGCCGCTGTTCCGATCATTATGCCATAAAAGTAATTGATAGCGAAAAATACCACAAGCGGACCTAAATCTATCAGTGTCTTCTGGCCAGCTGTAAGTGCCCTTTCCGTCATGCCGCCTCTCCTTGAGTTTTTAATGAAGCAGCCTCACAAACTGCAAAATAAGCATGCCGTATTATTTCCGGCTCAGCATCAAGACCGCTGGCCTCTTCTGCAAGAAACTTTCTCCATGCCTTAGCGCCAGGTTCTGCATGAAATAATCCCAGCATATGCCGAGTTATTGATTTAACCGGGACCCCCAGAGACTTTTGAGTAGCCGCATAGTTGACCATCATATCTATCACATCTTTTCTAGTCTTATTTTTCTCCTGCTCTCCATAGATTAAATTATCAACTATTGATAGAACCCAAGGTGTTTTGTAGGCCGCCCTGCCAAGCATAACACCATCCAGCTTGGACAGGCGCTTCGTTACCTCTTCAAGCGTTTCTAAACCCCCATTCAAAATAATCTTTAATTTGGGCCACCTTACCTTCATTTCTTCTACCAAATCATAATTTAAAGGAGGAATTTCTCGGTTTTGAGCAGGGCTTAATCCTTTTAAGAATGCTTTACGAGCGTGGATAATGAAAACTTCACAACCCGCATTTGCAATCTTTTCTATGAAATTTGGAAGTGCCTTTTCGGGAACTTGATCATCAACTCCAATGCGGCACTTAACAGTTATCGGCAGTTTTACAACTCGGTTCATTGCCTCAAAACATTTTGCAACCAACGCTGGCTCTTTCATGAGGCAAGCCCCAAAGTAACCACTTTGAACGCGATCACTGGGGCAACCTACATTTATATTTACTTCGTCATATCCCCAATCCTCAGCGATCCGAGCGCATTCAGTCATTTGAAACACTTCTGATCCACCTAACTGCAGAGCTATTGGATGCTCCTGCTCATTAAAGTCTAGAAGACGTTTTTTATCCCCAAAAAGGATGGCTTGCGGCGTAATCATTTCAGTGTAAAGCCTTACCCGCTCAGAAATAAGTCTCAAAAAGTAGCGCTCGTGCCGGTCAGTCCAATCCATCATTGGTGCAACGCAGAACCTGTGACTATCTTTCTGTAAATATTTCGTAGCGGTCGACATTTTTTTCATTGAACTGTGGACTTTTTCAAATACTAATAACCAAGAAGAGGATTTTAAGGAACCCCTAAAAAAAAGCTGTCATTAGAATGCTAGCACCAGCACAACCAATTAAAGTGTAAATAGTTCCAAGTCGAAACCATAATATAAGGATCCCTGCTAAAACCGTAAGACCCAAACTTAAGAGATCAATACTTGATATGGCTGGTAGTTTCAGCGAAAAATTTAACCAACTCACTTCATTCAATTGCTTGAATGTAACATGCATTCCAAACCATATAGCTAGGTTTAAAACAACACCCACAACGGCAGAGGTTATTCCCGACAAAGCCGCTGCTATCCGGGTATTTGCTCGCAACCTCTCGATATATGGTGCACCAAGGAAGATCCACAAAAAACATGGTGCGAATGTTACCCACAACGTCACAAGAGAGCCCAGCAAACCAAGAGTTATTGGAGATAGAGCCGCTTCAGACCTGTAAGCACCTATAAATCCTACAAACTGGGTAACTAGAATAAGTGGGCCAGGGGTAGTCTCAGCCAACCCAAGACCATCAAGCATTTCATTTGGGGTAAGCCAGTTAAAAACCTCAACAGCTTGTTGAGCCATATAAGCGAGGACTGCGTATGCACCCCCGAATGTCACAACTGCAAGTTTACTGAAAAAAATACTTTGCTGAAAAAATATATTTTCGGCTCCAAACATTAACCAAATCAGAAATATTGGCGAAAGCCAAAGCGATAGCAGTATTGTAAAAACCTTAACAGATCGAGAGAGGGACGGTTGGGTGTGTGATAATTCGCCTGCTAGTTCCATCCTATCTATTACTGTTACTACATCGTCATTTATTTTTGTTTCAGAGGGCTTGTTATGGCTATTGCCCAGTCGAAGATGTCCAACCACGATCCCAAAAATTCCTGCACAAATTATGATATAGGGGAAGGGTATTGAGAAAAGGAAGATAGCTAAAAAAGAGGCAATTGCTATCGCGAGCATGTACCCAGACGTGATAGCTCTTTTCCCTATTTTGATCACAGCGTCAATAACCACGACTAGTACCGCAGCTTTTATCCCTAAGAAAGCAGCCTCAACTAATAGTATGTCGCTAAATGCTACATAAACCCAGCTCAACGCAAAAATAACCAATGCGCCTGGTAAAATAAAAAGCAGACCTGCAACCAATCCACCTTTGGTTTTATGCAGTAGCCAACCAATGTAGGTAGCTAATTGCTGAGCCTCTGGACCGGGCAGAAGCATGCAGTAATTTAAGGCATGTAAAAACCTTTCTTCATCAAGCCACCGTTTCTCTTCCACAAGAATACGATACATCAAAGCAATTTGGCCGGCCGGACCTCCAAAACTTAAAATGCCAATTTTAAACCAAACAACTAAAGCTTCTATCGAATTCGGGCTGTGTGATAATTTTTGGTCGGAGTGAGCCATGTTAAAAATTGCAAACTTCTAAAAAATAGTGATTACCTCAGACTAGAAGTATAAAATCCTGTACCTCTATCTTATTCTTGTTGCCAGCCCAAGAGGATCTCTCCAGGCAATAAACTTCTACAGATAATCTCGTGTGAAAGCTATTCGATAATGCAACGACCAATTATTATACAGTCATTTCATGCCAGTCCTTGGCCAAAAGTTATCGAAGTGGCAGTCGAAAGCGTTGCCTCTTGGGCAAAAACGAGGAATTACCGCTACATATTATTTGGAGACGAGGTGATGGATTTGTTGCCCGATGAGTTTACCGTTAAATGCTCTAATCGACTACCGATGATGATTGATCTAGCAAGACTCCTAGTAATAAGGCAACTTTTTGAAGAAGGTGCAGAACAGGTAATTTGGTTCGACGCTGATGTGCTAATATTTTCGCCACAGCACTTCGATGTGGACCTTACGCCCGAGCAGGTAGTAGGTCGGGAAATTTGGGTTTCCAAAACAAAAGCTGGAAGTTGGAAAGCCTATAAACATGTGCACAACGCGGTACTCAGCTTTCGACGAACATCACCAATTTTAGATTTTCTTATCTTTGCCACAGAGCGTATTGGCAAACAGCTAAATGCTCCAGCAAGCCCTCAATTGGTTGGTCCAAAATTGTTTTCCCACATTCACAACTTAGTTAACCTCAACGTTTGGGAAGAGGCTGGCATGCTAAGTCCTGGAGTAATGTCAAACATTATTAATAAAGGGGGACCTGCGCTTGATTGCCATCTACGTAAACAGACTAGGCCTGCTCTAGCAGCAAACCTTTGCTACTCCCTTGTAAGTAAAAAAATAGACGACATCTTTGTTGATGAGGATTTTTTGTTGGACGCCGCCAATGAGTTACTAAAGCGGTTTTATAAGTCTGGACTGACGCCCATGTAAAAAAGAAGGCCCGTAAGGGCCTTCTCGTGAGTGGACCTGTGGTGGGCCCAATTTCATAGCCTAAGCTAGGGGCGAAGGTTGCTCCGGTACCATTGTAAGAAACCCTCTTGCACACCACACAGCCTTATTCTCACTAGACATCGGATCACCTCCTTTCGTTTGTTTCAGATATTTTTTTTTAACACGCTCAACTTTACATTCAAATAGGTTTTTGGCCCTTTAGCTCTTTTTAATCCTTTTGATGGTTAATCTTTGTTTAGCCCTCCATTATACCCGATATTGTAAAGCCTCCGTCTACCCCTACCACGTGGCCAGTGGTGAAACTACAATTTGGCGATGCTAAAAAGGCTGCAACCTCGGCTATTTCTTCAGGGCGACCATAGCGAGCCAATGGCATACGGTCAGCCACACTCGGCCAAGGTTGGTCTGGTTGGTCATCCCTTGTTTTTGTGGGCCCAGGCGCGACTGCATTAACTAGAATGTCATGCTCGGCTAACTCTATTGCCATAGTTTGTGTTAAATTAATTATGCCTGCCTTACTCGCACCATAAGCAGCTCTTCCACGGCCGCCAAAAACACCAGAGTTAGAAGCGACATTAACTATTCTTCCTCCCTTACCCTGCTCAATCATCCTTCTCGCAGCGATTTGGCCACACTTAAAAACTCCACCCAGATTTACCTCTAATACTCTATCCCAAAAGTCATCATGCATATCAAGAAATGGGGCCCTATCCATAATACCTGCGTTACAAATTAATACATCGATATTTCCCATCTGGCTTGAGGCCTCAGCAAACATTCTTTCTATTGACGACCTCGATGAAACATCCACCTCTAGGGAATAAACCATTCCAGTAGACTTTATTCTAGCTGCTGCAAGATCAGCCGCTTCTTTGTCTTTATCTGCCACACAAACACATAAGCCATCCATTGCTAGCTTTTCAGAGATTGCCCGACCTATGCCGCGAGCTCCACCGGTCACGATTGCAGTTCTTTGGAATTCTGACATTATTGATGTTCCATTTTTTTGTTACAGTTTCAATGAAACTAAAGAATATTTAGTTTAGATTAATCATATCTTACAGGATCGTTTACGAAATTTATCGTTATGCTATTAATGATTGTAAGTTATACAAGAACGTTTATCAGTTTAAGCCTTCGGGAGTTTTTAAATGAATGGCATAAAAGATCTATTTAAGCCAGGTAAGCTTGTTACGGCACCTGGAATTTTTGACGGTATCTCTGCCCGTATCGCAGACCCTTTCAAGTTCGAACTACTCTATATGACGGGTTATGGAACAGTCGCATCGCATTTAGGTATGCCAGATGCAGGGATCGCTAGCTACACCGATATGGTAGGCCGGGTCCAAATGATATCTAATGTTGTCAATACACCATTCATAGCAGATGGCGACACTGGCTATGGGGGTTTGTTGAACATGCAACACACAATCAGAGGTTATGAACTTGCGGGCGCAGCAGGAATACAGATCGAAGATCAAGAATTCCCAAAAAAATGTGGGCACACACCGGGCAGACGAGTGATTCCTATTGAAGACATGGTGCAAAAAATACGGGTTGCTGTAGAGACTCGGTCTTCTTCTGACTTTCTTATAGTTGCTAGAACAGATGCACGAACGAGCTACGGCTTGGACGAAGCACTAAAGCGAGGAGAGGCTTTTGCAGAAGCCGGTGCAGATATTTTATTTATAGAGTCACCCGAGTCAGTTGATGAAATGGAAAGGATTTGCGCTAGTTTCGATGCGCCGCTTTTGGTTAATGTGGTGGATGGTGGAAGCACTCCTGTTCTCTCTAAACAAGAATATATAGACTTGGGATATCAAGTAGCTATCTATCCAGGAACTGGCTTTTTAGCCTGCGCTCATGCTTTGAATTCAGTGTATGGCACTATTAAAGAAACAGGCTCATCGGTTGATGTAGAAGTTCCGTTGAGAGACTTCATGACAATGGCAAAAGATATGGGTTTTCAAGATGTTTGGGATTTTGATAAACGTCACGAACAGATTCAATAAGGATAACCTTCTATTAGAGATAATATTGGTAGGAAAATAGTGGAAGATTTTTTGGAAACATATAGAGGTGACGTGTCTCCTTGGGAAGTTGATTCAACCGAACACTTCACCGTAGCGTATTATTATGAAAAATTCGAAGCTGCAACCTTTCGTTTTCTCCGTCATCTCGGGTTAGACCCATTGCTTTGCAAGACAAAAGCAGCGCTTACACATTACAAAACCGAGCTGCACAACCGGGATATTTATTATATAAAAAGCGGCCTAATATCAGCTGGCGAAAACCCAATAATAGGACACAAATTATTTAAGGCTGACAGCGATATTTTATGCACAACAATGCAACAAACTTTGTTAGGAATTTCTATTGAAGGTTCAACGACCGCGTGGGATGGCGACAGTAAGGAAAATCGTCATCAACCAGGAGACGAAACATCTTGGGTGCAGTCCTTGAAAGACGTAGTTCAGCCACATGAAGTTAACTGGTCTGGCAGTCTATCTTTGCCTGGATATATTCACCGGTTTTCGACGGCGAATAGTTTTATAATGGCAGCATTTGGTCTAACTCCAGATTACCTTACAAAGTCTAGAATTGGACTTTCCACATTTGAGTTTCAACTTGAGTTTCATAATTCAGTTAAGTCTGGCGATTTAATTAATATCGAAAGCTGTATTGCCCAGTTGGGGAGTTCATCTGTGAGATTCTATCATCGCATGGCAAATGCTGAAACAGGCGAAGAGGTAGCAACCCTAAGTCAGTACGGTGTTCACCTTGATCTTGATAGTCGCAGACCAACACCTATCCCGGATGATCTACGAACTAAGGCGGAATATCTACTCCCAAAAATTTGAGAAACTAAAATGTAATTCATAGCGAAGGCCATATCTGCCTACTAGGAGAAATTAATGCGCGCTGCAGTTCTTACTCGTAGAAGTTGGATAGAAATACTTGAGCAAAAAATACCACCCACGAATGGAGATGAAGTCAGGATCAGGATAAAAGCAGGGGGCATTTGTGGCTCTGATATTCACTACTTTCAACACTATAAAATGGGAGATTTCCCTGTAAAAGAACCATTTATCCTAGGTCATGAAGCGGCTGGCGTAGTTGAGACAGTTGGAGAAAATGTTAGAGACTTGCAGAGTGGTGACCTAGTGGTAGTGAACCCAAGTCATCCTTGTAAAAACTGCAGCTATTGTTTCTCAGGAAGAGAACTCTTATGTGCCAATATGAAATTCTTAGGGAGTTCTAGAAAATTCCCCCATATTCAAGGAATGTTCTCTCAGAGTTTTACTACGAAACGATCGCAATGCTTTAAACTACCTCCAAATCTCTCCCCACATCATGCCGCTTTCGCAGAACCACTCTCGGTTGCCATGCATGCTGTTCAGAATGTTGGCGTCTTAATCGGTGCCAATGTCTTGATTTCCGGGGCGGGACCAATTGGCTGTTTGATCCTTATGGTGGCGAAGTTAGGGGGAGCGAATACTGTTACAATAACAGATATTAAAAAAGAGCCTCTGCGAGTTGCGGAGAATATTGGCGCAACAAGAGCTCTAGATATCTCACAATCGGTAGACAAAATAGCGTTAAAAGGCGACCCAAGAGGAAGCTTTGATGTAGCTTTTGAAGCTTCAGGAAATGCGGATGCGGTAATGCAGGCCATCAAAAATCTCAAGCCAGGAGGCACTTTTGTACAAGTAGGAACATTTCAAAATACAAATATTTCTATTCCGTCAGACGTGGTGATGACAAAAGAGTTAACTCTCAAAAGTTCGTTTAGATTTGATAAAGAATTTTCTTGGGCAGCTGAATATCTTGCGGCCAAAAGAATCGATGTCGCGCCGCTATTGTCTCATGTTTTTCCCATGGAGGAGGCTAATAAGGCGTTTCAGCTTGCTCAGGATCGAACAAAAGCGATGAAAATCCATTTAGCGTTTTAAATTTAACTGAGAGGGCTTTCGCACCTCTTGTATATTTTTAAAATTCTCGCTCAATGCAAAAGTCTATAACCGAGGTTAAAGCTTGCTTTGCTTCGCAGTCGCTAAATAAATCCAATGAATCTCTAGCCAATGCAGCGTAATGTCGGGCCCTGGTCATAGTATCTTCCAGTGTGCAATGCTGCTTAATTAAGGATTGAGCTCTATCTAGATCATCAGGACGCTGTTCAAGTTCTTCCAGACAACGTTTCCAAAAATTTTTCTCTTCTTCATTTCCCCTTCGAAAGGCAAGGATAACAGGCAAAGTGATCTTTCCCTCACTGAAGTCATCACCAATTGTTTTTCCTAATTCTGCTTGTCGCGCGGAGTAATCCAAAGCGTCATCCACTAGCTGAAACGCTATACCCAAATTGGTTCCATAAGCGGCCAAAGCTTCTTCCTCGATTTTTGGTCGATCTGCTACAACCGCACCAATTCGTGCAGCGGCAGAAAAAAGCTCGGCGGTCTTAGATTGAATTACTTCCAAATAATCAGATTCGCTGGTCGTGGTGTCGTTGGTTGTTAGCAGTTGGTGAACTTCGCCTTCTGCTATAACTGCTGAAGCGTTCGATAAAAGTTTTAGAACATGAAGCGACCCATCGCTGACCATAAGTTGGAAAGCTCGGCTAAATAGAAAATCACCAACTAATACACTGGGTTGATTCCCCCAGACTGAATTAGCCGTCAACTTTCCCCGTCGGAGCTCGCTCGCATCGACTACGTCATCATGTAACAATGTTGCTGTATGAATAAACTCTACACACGCTGCTAACTTTATATGACGATCACCCGAGTATTGGCAAAGGGCAGCAGTTCCTAGGGTAAGCAATGGTCTGAGACGTTTACCTCCAGCTGCTATCAAGTGACCCGCTAACTGGGGTATTAGGTGAACAGGACTTTGCATGTGCTCGAGTATTGTTGCATTGACCTTGTCGAGATCCTGGGTCACTAGTTTCATAAGTAGGTCTAGCGACGGCTTTTTAGCCAACTCTCCAGATGTTTTAAAATCTATAATAGTGGCCACTCGATGACTCCATAATTATCAAATTCCTGTAAACGCTTCTTGACTGGCATATTTGTATACGATTGCATAGAAGTTTTAAACTGCGTCACCCCGTCGCGCAAATCACCTTGCAAATAATTGAGATTAAAATTGAAAGAGCTTATTAGAACCAATGACCTTGTTAGACTATCTTTCTTGCTGGCCCACCTTAAGTCAGAGGGAATTGAAGGTCATGTAATAGACAATAACATGAGCATAATGGAAGGAAGTGCTAATGCTATTCCTCGACGCCTAATGGTATCCGCTTCTGACTATATTGACGCTAAAAAGCTACTTGATCAGCTAGGTGAAGAATAAAAATGAAAATCGAAAAATTCACCATAGATAATTTTCTTGGGGAAAAACTGCAAATTAAACAACCGGCGAGAGGATATCGGATCGGGATAGATACTGTTTTATTAGCGAGCGCAACTAAACCTAAGGCTGGGGCGAAAGTTTTGGACCTAGGTTGTGGCGTTGGTGGAATTTCGCTGTGCTTATTAACCAAGCACCCCAGTATATCTGTCGTTGGAATGGACCTAGATAGAGATTTAATAAAAATTGCTAAAGAAAATAATCTCACTGGTGGCTTCGAGAAACGATTTAAACCTCTCACAGGCTCTGTTTTGGACCCTCATAAAAGTCTTGTGCCAAATACATTCGATTTAATCGTGACTAATCCACCTTATCTAGAAAGCAACAGGTCTAATCCTTCTCCAGAAAAACGCAAGAATTCCGCCAATGTAGAAACTGAAGTTGATTTGTGTACATGGCTTAATTTTTCAGCAAAGTTTCTAAAGCCAGGAGGCAATATCTCACTTATTCATCGTGCCGACCGGCTTGACCATATTCTGGCCCTTATGAGAACGAGTTTTGGTGGCCTTAGTGTATATCCCTTATGGCCTAAAACAGGGCTTCCAGCCAAAAGAGTAATAGTTTCCGGTATCAAAGGTAGCGCAAGTCCAACAAAAATCTTGCCAGGAGCTATTATACACAATGCCGACGGCTCTTACACAGCGCCGGTACAAGCAGCTCTTACAGGAGAGAAGTTACTCGCCGATCTACTTAACTAAATAATCTCATCGTAACTACCTCTTGATATTCTGCACGCGATCAAAGTAAAGGTATCCCTAGTACTAAGCGCAATATTTACGGCATCCTCTAGTTGCGTTCTTGTTTGGACAACAAACCCTTTGCCACCCGTAGCCAATGCGATGCTTTTGAAATCGGTTTCTTCCATATCGACGCCCACATTCTTATATTGCAGCTCTCTTTGTTTTTTTTCTATCAGCGCTAAAGAGGCATCAACAAAAACAACCACAATTACGGGTAAACCCAAATCCCTAAGCGTTATAAGCTCACCGAGTACCATTTCCAAACCACCATCCCCCATAAATGCAACAACTACCCTAGCTGGGTCGGCAAGTTTAGCACCAGTAGCAAGGGGTAATGCACATCCCATTGTACAAAATGCACTAGACTGAAGGGCAGATCGTGGAACATATGTGCGCCATGCCTGGCTTATGAGAATTCTATGCGCTCCAGAATCCATTGTTATTACAGTATCTCTTGGGACAAGACTTCTGACCGTTTCTGTAATAGCGCCCGGGCCCCATTCTTGCTTTTGACCGTAGATCGTCTCATGTTTATTGCGCACTTCTATCAACTCACCATTTCCCCAGGTGGTTTTTTTCTCCAAACCCTTTGAAAGCGCTTCAATACCCTCGCTTATGTTACAAACAAAGCGTATTGAGGATTTATGCATATACGAATACTCAGGCGCTATTAGAAACTCAACAACCCTCGTTTTTGTAGAATCCCATAAATTCCTCCAACCAGTTCTCATCTCAATCGGGTCATAACCGACAAGTAATATTAAGTCAGCAGCATGAACGACTGGACTGATATTTTTGTCTCCTAGGGGCGATAAACCGGCGGCGCCAAGACTTAATTCATCATCATCGGGGACGATACCTTTCGCCTTGTAAGTAGTGACAACGGGCACACCAAATTTTTTGCAAAAATCTATTATTGGGCTACTTGCATTTTGATGCACGGCATCTAAACCAACTATCATCAATGGGTTTTGTGCTTCCAGCAACCACTGTCGAGCTTTGTTAAGCACTTCCCCGTTCGCTGGCTTTATTGGAGCGGGTGTTGCTCTAGTTGGTATTTTGCTCACTGGGTGGAGTTGGTTGGCTATTTTTATTGGTAAGTCAAGATGCACCGGACCCGGCCTACCTTCAGTAGCAATAGCTATCGCTTTATCGATAAGTTCCTCTACAAAACCATCCGACACACGAAAACTTGCTTTTGTTATGGGGGAAAAAACGGAGCAGTGATCAAAAACTTGATGGTTATAAGTCACCGAGTCAGCTGGGTCCACGCATCCAGTAATTACAATAAGAGGTACCCGGTCCTGTAAAGCATTCACCGTAACATTAACGGCGTTAGCCGCTCCTGGACCGACAGTTGCTATCAGTAGTCCAGGGGCCTTCGTAATATGGTGCACGCCCTCCGCCATGAATCCGGCAGCATTTTCATGTTTTGACAAAAGAAATTTGATACCAGCATCTTCCAAAGCATCGATTATCGTTAGTACTTCGCCGCCTGGTATACCAAAGGCAAACCTTACGTTCGCCTCATAAAGGCGCCTAGCTATAATATCGGCTGCTCTATGCTTTCGAGATGTCACAAATTTTCTATTCGGCTGCCTGCAAACCTTTTTTTGATGCTTCCTGCTCAGCCATCTGCAAGAATCCCTCACGTGTTTGCGGTAACTTCATCTCAAGTATACGAGAGGCTACGACTGTTCGCAGTATTTGCGCTGTCCCCCCTCCAATAGTGAACATCCTAGCATCTCTGGCCAAACGCTCCATCGGATAGTTGCGCGAATAGCCCCGCGCTCCAAAGATCTGGAGGGCGTCATTTGTAACCTTAAGAGCCATTTCAGAAGTAAAAATTTTTCCTTGCGCCGCTAGTGTTGGATCAGGAAAAGGACTACCATTTTGCCCTGCACTTAGAGCCGCT
>CEVG01033729.1_pt1 | contig 22125 bp, 10 predicted proteins | sample 356511 | NCBI WGS metagenome assembly CEVG01 (sample SAMEA2623426, study PRJEB7988) | marine metagenome | biome: marine biome (ENVO:00000447); feature: surface water layer (ENVO:00002042); material: "saline water (ENVO:00002010), including plankton (ENVO:xxxxxxxx)" | depth 5 m | reverse complement strand
TTGCCAAACCAGTCACGCAAAGAAGAATCACCACTTTTGTTTTCATTCAGTGCCATACTTGCAAAAAAGTATTATATATCTTATTTATTTCTTTTCGTCCATTAGACCTTGCTTGATCAGTTTTTGTAACTCAGCAGTTGTTCCAACGATCAAAGCATTGTTGGTAATATTGGTTGTACTCTTCTTGTCTTCAGCGTTCAAGTCTTTCAACTCTTTTTGCAATTTGAGTAATTTATCTGTGGCATCTGAAACATTCTTGATCAACTGACCAGCAACTTCATATGCTCTTGGTGAATTGGTTTCTTGTGCTAATTCTAGAACACCATCTAAAGTCTCTTGCCCTTTTTCAATAATAGAGTACAGTTGACCTCTAGTATATTCATAATCTTTATCAACATCACTCTTTGTCAACCTATCAGGTTTCTCTTTCTTCTTGACAGGAGTTACATCTACAGTTTCACTAGTTGTATCTAATGCGTCATCGATACCATCATATCCAGGCATAATCAGATATCCTCTTGTTTGGTTGGACTATAAGTTTTGGAGTCAAAGAACATTTCAGTTGTTTCACTGAATCCAAAATCATCACTAGGATCAGCAGATATTGGATCTGGAACAGCAGTGTATCTTTGCTCTCTCTTGGCAACAGTTTGATCTGTGTTTGTATGATAATCCACCTGAACTTTTCTAATGAGTCCATCAGAAGAATCCGCGATAGGACCAAACAGATAAGTCTTGGCAGTAAAATCAAATGTATAAATCAGTGATCTTCTTGTCGTAAAATCACCCTCATAATCATCTTGAATATCGATACTGTTCAGAACAACAGGGATATCTTTCTTTTCTCCAATAGAAGAAATTAAATCAACAGTTAGATTAAATGATGGTTGAAAAAATGGTAAGATCTGCTCAGTTACCTGTAAAGCATCATCATTTAATTTTGAGAACAATGCTAACTGGAAATTGATATTGTATGGTACAGGCATGTAAACTTTCCGTACATCCCCTGTGCCCGTTGCTGCTTTAAATGTTTTTGTTGCTGTAGTTTTTCTGGTAGGATCTACTGCTATGCCAGTCATTTCAAATGACATTCTTGGTAGAGTGATAGCAACTGGTTTACTCAGTTCTGCCTGCTGCTGAATCTTTGCCAAAAACTTTTGCATTGGTCCATATGCCAATGGCACTTTAATATCGTCAATTACTTGTCCACTATCATTTTTGTGTTGAATGTGGATGTTATTAAACAGAGTGCCAAACGAAACAATAGTTTTCCTAATAATTTCGTGATAAAAATAAGTTCCAAGCATTAGAATGTACCAAATGGATTTTCTTCAGTAAAATCGATAATGTCTAAACCTTGAGTTTCAAACTCATCGTTTTGATCATATGGAGATTGATCATCGAAAGTATCATATGATTGAACTTTACGTCTAGCACCTGAACTAGAACCTACTACAAGTTCACCAACGAAGAAAGTACCACTATTTATTCCAACCTTCATAATACCAGTGTCAGCAGTCCAACTCCTGACCTTAGCTCTAACAGAACTAGCAGCTCCAATGATTTCTTCATTGTACTGGTAGTTAAGACTATTAGCTTCTGTAGATCCAATTCCAGTTCTGTCTACAGTAATTGTTGGAGTTCCACTTCCACCATAATTTTCACCAGCGTCTCTAATCAAGACATGGGTCATGGTGCCATTATTAAACTGTGGTTCAAGAATAGCAGGAATTCCAATGACTGGATCAATTGTTAGGGTTGGTATATTGAAGTAATTAGTTCCACCATTGAGAACACGAATTGAAGTGATGCCAGTATCATTGATAACTGCTGTGGCAGCTGCTCCAGTTCCATAAACAGCACCAGAGGTGGCACCAATTGAAGTATTAGCAATACTAGTTATTGTTATAGTTGGTGGTTCAGTATATCCAAATCCAGTATTCGTTAATAGGATTCTATCAATAGAATGAACACCAGACCTTACAGTTGTAATTGCCACAGCTTTGGCAGTGGCATTGGTCAAAACAGAGGGAGAATCACTGATAGTAACGGTTGGAACTTCCGTGTATCCAGATCCATCATTGGTAAGTTCAATACTTCTTACCATTCCAGTTCTTGGGAAACTATCTACCCTGAGAGTAGCAGTGATTCCTGTGCCAACAAGAGTTAGTTCTGTAATGTATCCTTGCTCTTCAACCTGAGTATCGATAAAGTCGATACTGGTATCAATGTCTTCACCTTCATACTGGAAGAGTTCACATTGAAGTTTATAAACGTAATTTGTTCCTAATTGATAGAAAGGTTGTTCATGCTCAACTCTTTTTACCTCAAATAATCTCTCACCTAAGGGGAAGAATACCAAATCTCCCTCTCTAGGTCTTGAATCAATCAACATTTCATCGTCTGGTTGATCTGCCATGAAAGGTTGAACAAATTCTTCAAATCTTTCTTTTGATAAAATCAACGTAACTTCATTTTGAAGGTTGATACCAAACTTCGTCATGATATCAGATCCAGGAGCATACCCTTCAAAGTTCTCTAGATATGCCTCAATGGCAAAGTTATCATCAAATTTTGAAGTTTCAACTTCTCTGATGATATCATCCGAACCCAAAACTTTTCTTGGGATGTAGTGAATATCTATACCGTACGTTCTGAGGTGTTCATTGATCAGATCCTGTAAAAGGAACTGTTCGTTCGATGAACCCTGTAAAAAGAAAGGATTGAGTGCCATTATCCAATTAAATCAAGGGGTGGAATTTCATATTCAGATAGCATTCTCTTCTCAATATCTTCAATCTCTTTTACCGCATCATCGTAGATTTCTCTACCATTTAATTCAATACCACCAGGGAGTTTTGCTCCTTTAAATTTAATGAGGTTCTGTCCCCACTGTTTCTTAATCAAAGCAGTGGCATATTTTTTGACAAAAGAGTCATTATACACTTCACTGAAATCATTTGGATTCATGATTCGGTAGCAGTCTAGAATAATGTAATCACCGACAGCAACACTAGACCAGTCAATATCAATGTATAATCTATTTTGCCTTTTGTTGAACCTTAATTGCTTATCTGTGGTTAGTAGAAAACTAATATCTTCCAGGTAACTCTTTGTCATAGCATAGTTCAGGAGACCATTGTATCCTATGTCAAAAGCAATGTCATTTAAGAACAACTGATATTTGACACTGAACATTCCATTTGAAATGGAACTAGCATCAAATTTAAATAATTTTTCTATGCCTATAATTGAGTCTGGAACTTGGATATAATTTTGATTCTCATACCAAGTAAAATTGGTTGTTACCCCAACAGCAGTTTCTGATGTGACACCCACACCATCAATCTCTGCTCTTCCACGGTCTTTGTCAGCTTGTGTAATTTGATATTTTAAAAACGTTCTGACCACACCATCATAATGCCTTTCGTGAAAGAGTTGAAAAGCATCATCAATAGAGTCGTCTACTTGTTCATCAGCAACATTAACTTCAAGTACAGGAGCTCCTAGTTTTCTTAGACAATAGTCAATTAATTCTTGTCTAGTCGATGGTTGTGCCATTAGAAGGAGCCTCCGTCAAATACGTCTGTCCACACTGGAACTCCAGATGCGTTAGTTGTGAGAAGATAATTAGAAGTGGTAAGACCACTAGTTGTAGCACCACTGCTGACGATTAATCCGTCATCATTGAAGAATGCTATTCCATTAGGACCATTATAATCACCAGAGTCATAATAAATTCCGTCAGTTGCCGAAAGGAATCCGACGATATTAACGTGAGTGCCAATAGCAACGTTATTGCCAACCTCAGAGTCTAAGGTTAAAGCACCCGTCTTGCTATTTATTGTGTTATTGCTAGCAGAACCAATCTCAATGTTAGCTGCTGTTGTAATACCAGAGACTTGTAATGTGTCAGTCTCAGTATGACCTGTTATATCAATACCAAATGCAGTGGTAGCAAACTTCTGACTTCCACTAGCCTTGATAACTACCTCACCAGTTCCTCTGGTATCAATAACAATATCACTAGATCCAGAAGAAGGTCCGTTAATTTGAACATCAGCACTCGTTGAGTTTGGAAGAACAAATCCGGCTCTTGTTGAGGTATTTCCACCACCTCTAATTACCAGGTCTCCTCCATTGCTATGAAGATTAGTTGCTCTAATCGAACCAACAACATGAAGGTCAGTTGAGAATGTAGAAGCAGCAGAAACAAGAGTACCACCAGTAATTGTTACACCATGAGTGGAGGTTTCAAATTTCTTTACATTATCATAATATAGATCTACTGAACCATCATCAGTAAACAAAGCAAACTGCTCATCAGCAGCAGAATTCTGGAATCTGATTGTCTGTCCATATATCTTTAGTTCATTTGGACTAATATTCTTGATATGAGTATCAGTCCCATCATGATAAATCTGTAAGTCTTGACCAGTACCAAATCTCAATACATCATTATCACCAAGAAAAACATCATCCTGGAATATGGTGGCACCAGAGAAAGTGAAGTTAGTAGCGAATCCAGCGTTAACATAGAGGTTAGTAAACTCACCGAGAGAAGCATCAAGTGTTTGAATTGTACCGATACCAGTAATATCGATATCTTCAACTAAGGTTTGACCAATGACATCAAGTTTTGCTCTGGGTGAAGGTGTACCAATACCCAACCTTTGGGCATTGGTTAATCTCATACCTTCTGTTCCATCAGTATTAAATCTGATAGTACCGTCAGAACCAGAATCATCTAGAGCAATCGAAGTATCACCTTTCTGGAAAGCATCAATCTGAACAACCTGTGCTGTCAAAATACCAGCAATGTTTACGTTACCAGTGATATTGACATCGCCAGATCCAGCTGGATCAATATTGATATCACCAGCAGTAGATTCAATGTTATTTCCAGCAATAGTAATGTTTCCAAATTGACCACTAGTTGGTGTAATAACACTACTATCAACACCATCGGTGATGGTAAGAGACGATAGTGCCTGGAGACTTGTTACTTGGTTGGTGAAAGATACTGTTCCGTTTTCTTGATCAACAAAGAATGCCTCACCAACTCTAAAGTCACCCTTATGGTCGATACTTACATAAGAAACTTCACCATTGTTGGTTTCAGTAACTTCATTTGCTTGGATAGCAAGGTTGGGATCATTGGTGAAATCTTTACCAGCACCAACAAAGTTAAAGTTAATAGCAAAGAGTCTCAATGCTACACCATCACCATCAGCAACTACACCTTGCTGACCATATTCAACAGCACAACCAACAGATCTCATGTCAGCACCAAACTGACTGAAATCTGCCAACGTAAACTTAGTAGCAGTGCCTATACCACCATCTTGAGTAATTCTAATATCTTGATTGACAATTACATCATCAGGAGCAGTTGTAACTCCGGTAGCACCATCAAAGTGAAGTAAAATAGAAGTATCTCTATCACCCAAAAGTGCTTGAGTTGGAGCCGTAAAGTTCGATCTATACTTACTTACTCCCTTTTCTACTCTCAGTTCATCGATATAACCCTGGAAAGCATCTGTAGTGCCGTCATATTGGGCACCTAAGACCATTGGTTTGGTGCTTCCATAGTCATTGCTATCTGAGTAGGTAGAACCCTCCTGAGTGCCGTTAATGAAGAGTTTAGTCTCTGTGTCGGATCTTGCAACTGATACGTGATAATACGTTTCTGTACTAAGACCAGTATTGCCAAGAATAGCAGTCGTGGTTCCTACTTGAAGACCAATACTATTTCCAATCGAAATAATGTTGAGAGCAGTATCAGTTCCTGAACCATCTCTTAAATCAAACAGAGTTTTCTTATCACTTAAAACATCTGGTCTAATGAAGAATTCTACAGTGAAGTCACCTGTACCAAATCCGAATCCACCAGCAGTTTCAGCACTGATAGAGTCGTTTGTACCGTCGAGAACTAGAGCACCAGTTCCAAACTTAGGAAATGCTGTTGAAATAGAAGCATTACCATTGAAAGTGACAGTTTGTGCCGTTCTATTTGGAAGAACTTCAAATCCTGTGCTCTTTCCTTGAATTCTAAAGTAACCTGAGTCTGCTGAGGCAACTATCCCTGTAGCAAGACCAGTAATACCGTCTGTATCAAAATAAGTAACCGTATCACCAACACCAATTGTTGTGGTAATACCAGTTGCTTTTAGTCTTGTTTTACCTGTGGAAGCAAATCCCACAGATCCAGATGTTCCAGCAATACCAATAGAAGCAAAGTATGAGAAACAGTTAAGGAACTCAACACGAGCACCATTAGTCATTTCAATACCTTTACTGTTTGGAACAATAAAAGTACACTCGTTGAACAAGAATGCTGCTTCTAAAGAGTCACTGGTACATTGAGAACCGTCAATATAAGCACCACCACCAGCAATGTAAGAAGATGGTGGAGAGTCTGCTGAATCATATCCATATGGATCATCAGCAGTAATATTGCTACCAAAGTTCAGGACTGTTACTCTTTGAACATATGGAGATCTGGTTGTGATAGCAATACCTGGAGCATATTTGAATGCAAATCCCTTATTGTTTGGAGTATCAAAATACAGACCACCAATGGTCATGTCTTCCACAACCGTACGGTCATTCATCAAGAAACAATCTTCTTGTCTGGTGGCAAATGTTGGCATAATCTTCGTAGCACGAAGACCAGCACCCTTAACTGTTAAACCTACGGGAATGTTTAGAGGGAACTCTTCCTCAAAAACACCAGAGGCAATATTTAAAACATCATTCTCCCCAATATCTGTAATTTGGCTTAGAGCATACTTAACAGTTTTCCATGGTCTTTCTAAAGTATTTCCTTCATTACTATCACTTCCATTAGCAGAAACAAAGTAAGTATTTCCAGTAACAAAAGAAGTTGAGATACCTGCGTCTTGTGGATTTTGCCAGATTAACTTACCACTAGTGTTGACAGTAAGGATGGAATTAGCAGCACCTACATTATTATTACTATCGTAGATTGCTGTATCAACTCTTACAATCTCACCTGTAAGGGTTGTAGCACTAACAATACCACTTCTGAAGGTAATTGCCGTTCCTACGGTTAAAGTGTCTGTGATCGTGGCATAGGTGCCAGTCAGAGATGTAATGACACCAGTAACAATTTTAGCATCGAGAGTGTCGATGGTATTGGCATCAATAGTTGTAATGCTAGCAACACCAGTTGTTACAACATCATTAAATGTGGCAATACCAGTAATATTGAGATTTCTACCAGATACCTCATCATATACAATATCACCAGTTACATTGAGATCACCAGCAACATAAACATCACTTTGGAATGAAGCTACACCAACTACAGTGGAAACACCAGAGACATTTAACTGATCAGTCTCTGTCGTTCCTGTTACATCAATACCAGCAGAAGAAGTTTCAACTTTCTTGACATTATCATAATAGAGTTCTGCTGCTCCATCCGTAATGAATTTTGCTTTAGTTTCAGCACCATTTTGGTTGCCAATAATTACTTCATTGCTACCAAAAATGCTTAGATTTCCAGGTCCAATATCTTGAATAATGGACCCAGCACTAGGACTATGATAAATTTGTAAATCATCACCATCACCAAAATTAATCTTAAAATTATCAGTAACATGAACTGAATTTGAAAAGGTGCTAGCACCAGATACATTAAGACCACCAGTTACAATACCAGTCTTAATATTGGCATTTTCAATATTACTGGTAGTAGCACTTAAAGTTGTAAATGTTGCTCCAGTACCAACAGTATCCGTTACTGCCAGTCCAGTGATATTAGCAGATAAGGCATCAAGTGCCTCTGTATCTAAAGTGGTTATTGTTGCTAAACCACTATTGAAGTTGGTAATTGTACCAACTCCAGTGATGTTCAGATTTCTACCACCAACTTCATCATAACGAATATCACCAGTTACATTTAAATTACCATCTACATAGACATCACTTTGGAATGTGGCAATTCCAACTACTGTAGAGGCACCAGAAACTTGAATATCGGTGACAATACCACTACCAATTGTTGCTGTAACAACGTCAGCTGCATTAACATCGAGGGTAACGATGGTTGCAGCAGTACCGACTATATCGGTTATGATACCCGAAGTAATACGGACATCAATAATATCAGCAAATTCAGAATCAATATCTCTGATTGTTGCTCCAATACCAGTCAGTGACTTCAGATCACTAACGTTAGCATTAATTACGGGAGCAAATAAATCTACACCAACTTCAACTTTACCATCAATGGTAGCAGCACCAGAGACTTGAATATCAGTAAAGGTTGAACCAACACTAGCATTAATTGTGCCAGTTACATCAACATTTCCTAGAACAAAGACACTTTCCCTGAAAGTTGATATACCACTGACAGATAATCCGTTTCCTACCTGAATTCTATCGATTACAGCTTCATCGTTCGTCGATAGAACTTTTCTTGGAATTAAGACGCCTTCTTCCGTAAGATCGGAAGGTAGTCTCTCCATATAATATTGACCACCAATAGCCGAAGGCAAAGAGCTTGGACCATTGGCACCATCACCAATATAAAGTTTTTTATAAGTTCCACCAGCACCAATATTGCTAGTGTCGTAAACGTATACTAGTTCACCGTGAGTAGCACCTGTTCCAACTGGGGGTAAATCTGGTAAACCGATGCCATACGTTCTTTTTATCTGAATTGGCATTAGTATACTCCCCCATCAATTGATACGAGATCCTGGAGACTAGCTGTGTTAATCCATCTTCCAGCAGAAGTCAAATACTGTAAAACCTCACCGTTTTTCAAGTCAGTGATAGTAACATCAGATAATTGATTCAAAGATCCGGCTCCACCACCACCGCCTCCTCCTCCACCAGAGGTTCCTACGGTTAATACTTTAATACTAGGTTGTTGTCCAACACGTACTTTTACGTTTGCCATTATCTCGTTACACCTCCTCTAACAAGAACGGTTCCCTCAACAGCTCTGGTTCTAGTGTCACCAGTTCTAATAACTAAATCGTAAACATAACGACCTGGTTTCAAGGTGCTAGTCAAAGTTGCACCCATAGATACCGTGATTACGCCATCGGTTCCGACACCAGCATTTGTAGCAAAGGGAGTGCTAGTTGTGGCAAGAAAATGTTTTCTTAAAGCAGCACTATGACCATAACCAGTTAAATCTAAAACACTGTCGGATGCCGAGTCTGCTAGTGTGAAATTTTGACTAAAATCAGCACCGACACTTATGCTAAGATTGGATACATATACGGCAGCCATTTATTGTAAGTAAAGCACCCTGTATTGGTATTTATCTTGTCAGTAAGTCATGAACTAGTTTTTTAAGTTCTTGCAGTTCATTCTCCAATTCTACGATTCTATCATTCTCACTATTTTTCATATTTCTCATACGAATGTATTCCTGATACCCTTGTGTATCAGTATTGACAATAGCATTTGACCGTGGATCACGATACAAATGCTTATGACCTTCAACTCTTATCATGCTAAGGCAACAACTCTAATGTCTGAGAATGTGGGAACTTTTGCTTGGTTTGAAGTTGTACAAACAACTTTTATCAAGAATCCAGTAAATTGATCAAGATTATTAGCACTGAACTGATACTCTAAGTAATCATTTTCAGTAAGACTTGGTGGGACAATAACGTCTGGATGACCAGTATTTCTGCTTGGATCAATTATCTCATCACCGAAACCATTTCCAGTTGTATCACGAAGATTTTCATAACCTGGGAACAGTTCATATGCTTGATCGATTTCACTAGAATCTGCTCTTACCAACTTATACAGAACTCTAAAGTCTGCCTCTGCTGGTCTAGCAGCAGAAAGAAGGACTCTGAGAGAACTAGCAGGTTGAGCAAGATCAACTCTTCTAGAGATATAAACTGAGGTATGTGGATCATCCTCATCAGTATTCACTCTTCCATCAAGAGCATAGTTTACACCAGGATTGTTGATTCTATTAGCAAAGAGTTGGAAACTAGCAACATCAAGATTGATATATGGAGAAACATAAGAACTATCTGTAGTAAATTCTACTCCGAAAGTCAGTGACTTGTTGCGTGGTAGGTTTGTAGTTCTGGCATCTTCATTGATCTTAGAAGCAATCATTCTTGGTGAAGTCAAATCATTGATAGTATTGATACCGATTGGTTCAAATCCTTGATCCAAGAAAGAAACTTCAGTTCCATCTACACTTGTTGCTGAGATAGTTCTGAGACTACCACTGGCATTAGTCTTATCTCCAGGTGTGACTAAATCAAATCTAGGAGCAATCTGGTTGAACTGAACATTCTGAGTTGCTTCAATTCTAGCACCACCAACTAAGGCATTTGTGGTAAATGAAAGTTGTGGTTCTTGATTTGGAGTATCATCAGTGTCTCTGTTTGATCTATCAATCTGAATGTAATATCCAGCGATAGTTCTATCGAGAGATCCAATATCATGATCTTTGTTAATTCTTCTCAGAGAAACACCATTGAGTTCATACTTACGTGTTTCTGTATTTGTTGGGTGAGTGACAGTCAAACTATTGTCAACACCTCTCTGAAGGACTCCAACACTTCCAACACCAACAGAGTTATAAGCAATAACTTCATCACCAACGATCAGATATCCAGTGTTAGCAGCACCAACAGCAACACCTTCAAATGTTTCCAGTCCCACAGTGCTACCGAGAGAAACGATTGTGTCGTCAACTCCAAGAGATGCTGTCAGACTTTGAACTGGTGTATTTGCTACAATCTTAGACAGATTTAATTTGTTATTAGCAGCATACATTCCGTGTGCTACATGATTAACAAATGCCCAAGAACCATCATTTACAGTTCCTCCAGTTACATTGGAACTGAGAACATTAACATTGGCACCCTTGATGCTACCACTGTTGTCATAGTAAGAAAGACCTGCTCCAACGGTTGGACCTTCACCTTGGACGTTTGTGAGGTAAAGAGTATCAACACCAGAGAGTGATGTTAGGTTAATTACAGCACCGTTTCCAGAACCGAGATCTGAAGTAACAATTCCAACGGTATCACCAACGACATATCCAGATCCACCTGCAACGATGGTTGCTGCTGTAATGGCACTAGTACCACCACCAACGGTAACACTCAACTTCAGACCTGTTCCGTTACTATTGATGTTATAAGTGTCTACAGAAGTTACACCTGAGGTTGGACCATATCCCAGACCTCCCGTAAAGATTCCAACACCATCGACTCTTCCACCTTGATTCTCAACTGTTCCAAATATATAACTCTTGCTATCGGATGTTACCTTTCTACCAATTGCAAGTGTAGTGATACCACTTACACCAGATGTATATGTTTCAATACCAACTGTTAATCTTCTGGGATAGGTTTCGATTGGATCCTGACCAAGAATTCTAGTTCCACTGTTACCAACATCCAGTTTTGGACTGTAGAAGTAAGCACTACCAGCACTAGCAGTAAAGTCTGCTCTGTAGAGCTTAAACATCATATCCTCATACTGTGAAGCAGACCAAATAGACCCGTTCTGAGACTTGAACAAGGATCCCATGGAATACTGGGTAGCATAAACAACACCTGTTGCTGCTGGAAGATCGTTAGCATTAACAGTCTTCTTACCCATCTCAGCAATCCAGACTTCATACTGATCTGTATCAGCAAGAAGAACTACGGCATATTCTAAGTTTGGTTCCAGATAGATTGGTGATGGGAACTTAATGTTTGTGGCAATAGAGGCATCCCTAGATGTTGTAATTTCCTCTGGTTTTACCAAAACTCTAGCATGTGGAGAGGCTAAAGTTGTTGTTGGAGTGCCCAACTCCATTGTTCTCAACTGAACTTCAACAGGAATATTACCTGGATCTTTGTTTGCAAAGAACACATCAACCGACGTGATGAAAGCACCGTCATCTTCAACTAAGAAGGATTGTGCCAGAGGATCAAAGAAGACAGTCTGAACATTCTGAAGGACCAGAACTCTACCATTAGCAGTATAAGTAGTTTCTGCTGTAGAAATTAGTTTACTACCTGGTAATGGTTCGGCATTGGTAGGACTGTTGGTAAGTTTATACTCTTTAGTACCTGTTCTAATTCTTACGGTTGGTGCTGGTCTTGCTAATGGGTTTCTAAGGAAGAAACAACCAAGGAGATCACCACCATTATCAGAGAGGAGTCTGACATCAGATACTACAGCTTGAGCACCACTGTTAACACCCTTGACCTTCATCTGAGGTTCAACTCTTCCACGATACTGTCCTAGAGCATTCTGAGACATTGCCAGAACATCAAGGTTCAGGAAAGTGGTTGCCAAAGAATACTGCTCTGGTGGAACAGTATCTATGCTGTATGGGTTGTTTGTATAAGAGGTTGTAGGAGCAGCAAAAGGACCTTTCTTGTGGTCTGGTCTACAAAGTCTGAATCTACAGATTTCAACGTCATTATCACCAATTGTTCCGATTACAGTTTCTCCGATTTGGAAAATACCAGACAGATCTTGAATTTCAAGAAGTTTGGGAACAAAATCAACGGATCCGTTACCATCCAAGAACTGATAATATCTTGTGTTTGGTTTGAGTCCGACTGCTTCGAAACTTACGTTTCTAGATCTCATAAAGACATCGGCTGTATTAGAGACGACTCTTGTTCCACCAAATGCTTGTCCACGACGACCTGGGTTGGGGATCATGGTAACACGAGCTGGTCTCCAAAGTCTTCTGACCCAGAAATCCTGCTGTGGGTTCAATGTAACACTACCATTGTACAGAACAACAGCAAATGGGTTTACGTTCTCTACTTTAGTAGCATGTGGTTGATTTAAAAACTCAACTTCGTTGTACTTAAGTGTTACTAATTTACCAGTCTTTTGTACATTTGAATCCAACAGATCAAAATCAATTGACAAGTCGATTTCATCATCTGGAACACTGTTAGCACTAGAGAGAAGTCCTTCAACAGTGGCAGCATCTCTGAATGGAATCAAAAGTCCAGTATCTGGAAGCATTGTAGAAGAATCATCTACAAAATCAGAGTTCTTAAAGTCATCAACAAAGATTCCACTCTTGAATCTATCCAGTCCTGTGGCATCTCTTACTTGCAACGATTGTGTTTGGACTTCAAGTAAGTTAAGAGATGTGAGTTGCTCTAAAGTTTCAATTCTATCTTCTAACTTACCAATATCACGCATCGTGTATCTTCTGTTATCGATACTAGTGATATTAGCAGTATCTGGATCGTACAAGTATGCTGGCAAATTAATTTCTGCCAATAACATTACATCACCAACCTTTTCTGGTGGTTTTGGATTTCTATCAGCTACACCTTCAACATAAACAAAGTTTCCGAGTTTGTTAAGATACAGTCTATCAATTCTAGGTACATAGAAATTGTAACCAATGATAGAACTTTCATTCGAAGCAAGTAAAAGTTTTGGTTGATTAGTAAATACCCTAGAATTATAGTCAAATGGAGAAGCAGTTGCTGTATCTGGATTAAATATGGCAACTCTAGGTCTGAAGTCCAATGTATCAGAAGCCCTTCTCATATTTGGACCAATTAGTGGAATATCCTTGGCAAATCTTTCAGCATCATAACTATCAACAGTAAAGATATCACCCTCATCATTTGATGGCACTGTATAGTGGTCAAAAATAGCAAATAACTTTCTTGTTGGTTCTGGATATCCATCTCTTCTAATGAGACGAGAATAATCATAGTATTGATCCTTTTGTCCCTTATCTAAATCGAAGAAGGAAGAGACATCGTTGTATCTTCCAGGAACAAATGACTGAATTTGACCGATAACATTAGATTCTTGGAAAATTACATTTTCCTGAGTATTAAAAGTGTTTTCGTTCAAATAAACGAAGGTGATAGTATTAGCACCCTTAGTCACTACTTTAGCAACGGCACCAGAGTCATTGCCAATAACATTTTCACCTAAAATTACACTGTCATTAATCTCAGAATTAGTGAAGAAGTTCAGAGTATCTAAGGTTACAGTAACATCATCAAGAGATTGATATACAGCAAAAACATTTGCTACATCAGGATAATTCAAGCAAATTTCTTTATCTTGAACCCTAGTTCCATAGAATACATTGAAATCCAATCCATCACTATTGCTGGTATTGGCATCAGTTCCAGACTGTTTAGTCTTAGACTTACTAATTTCTACAGTTCTTACACGATTATAAACTTTCTTCTTATTCTGAATAGAAGTTTTTCTAATAGTGGCAACTACAACAATATTCGACTCACTAAATCTCAGAGAGTTGAAAGTTACAGTGTTTGAAGTCACAGTAACTTGGTCAGAAGTCAATGGATGAATTTGACCATCACTATAAATGATGACATATCTGTCTTCATCAAAAGCATCAAATACAATATCCGTAAGATCAGTGATATCTGATGTTTGTAGTGTCAACACACCACTTGCATTAGTGGTTTTACCAGTAACTTGAACTACTGCTTTGAGATCCGAACCCAAGAAATCAACTGTGGCAATGTTACCATCGTCAATTGGAGCATAAAGATATGCCTCTTCTTCATTTCTTACTCTACTTCTACCCAATTTAAATTGAGTGGTTGTTGTAGAACTTGGAAGTGTCCCTTCACAAACATCTTGAACGCTATCAACGGCAGATAACGTCATGAATGTACCACCAACAGAAATAGAGTCTACTCTGTTAAATGTTACCTCTTGAGCCTGTGGTTTCTGATATCTAATAATATCACCAACTCTGAAGTTTACAAAATTATTTCCTGGAGAGGTAGTAATACCATTATTATTGATAGAAAGTGTATCTGCTACACTGTAATTAAATGGGGTATCAAAATCAAGAACAACGTCTGCCATAAAATCTGTAGAATATCCAGATAAAGCAGCACTGTTCTGATACAACATTCGGATATCACCAGATCCAAACTGAGTTACAGAATCAATAGTTCTTGGAATAGTCGTAATACCATTGATAGTGATAGATTCACCAACAACAAATTTGCCAGCAGTTTGTCTCAGGAAAACTTCTGATTTTCCAGATCCAACAACAGTGGCATATCCACTAGCACCACTACCGTTTCCTTTGACATAGGCAGTTGCTGGTAATTCACCAGCATCGACTGTAGCATTTAATTGAAGTTTAGTGTATGTTTGAAGATCATAAAGATAGCAATCAAATACACTAGCATCTGTAACAACACCAACAGCAGATTCTGGTCTTACTGTATAAACTCTTGCTTGACCAATTTGTGTTCCAACACCAACACCAGTGTTATCTCTTCTTTGATCATATAGTTCAACTGTTCCAGTGAATTCTGGTATTCCATTGACACGATTGAGTCTAACAAGGTTCCCCATCTCAAAATCAACGGATGAGGATTCTACTTTTTTAGTATCTCTAGTTTTTTTAACGTCTAATACTGTTGTGCCATTTTTTTCAACGTCATATCCTTTGACGTAAGCAACTCCAGGACCGACTTTTAACAAAGCTAAATCATCGGAAGGGGTGCTTCCTTGTGGAGTTGACTGATTTGAAAAATACAGACCATCATTACCAGTTCTATCATTTAGAGAATTATATAAATCAAATTCAAAGTCTTCTACAGAATAATTACCAGACTCATCAAAAGTTCTCTTTGCAAAATAATCACGAATGATATTATATTGAGACCCTTTGATAACTTTTCTTATTTCACCGTTTTCTACTCTTAAAAGTTCGATGAAATTGACATCTGTCGTGTCATCTAATACTTTTTTGGATAAGGTAAGGGTGATTTTTAATCTATCAGCACCTGGAGCAGTGTAGTTAGAAAATCCTTTAGCATTATCATAGAGAGATGGATCATCCTTAGCAGTTGCTAAAGTTTCTGATACCGTCAATCCAACTCTATATGATGGTTGATTACTATACTGCTCAAGTAAAATAGTCTGTTTTGTTACTCTAGCAAATGTTCCTCTAAGGAACATGATACCATCACCAATATGTGCCGCGGCACCAATAGAGTTAGCATCTTCTGGAATACATGTGGCAAAAGTATTACCAGCAGGAATTGTTGTATTACCGTAATCGACTGGTTCTAATGCCTCAAGATTTTCACCATCAGTAAATCCATCAAAACTATAATTTGTAGCAGAGTTGATGAATTTTACGTAGAGAGTAACATTATTCCTTTCAGATAGACTCTGAGGGAGGACATACTGAACCTGTGCTGTGACACCAGATTCCTGTCCGATAATTCTCTTACCTACAAAGTTATCAATATAAACACTTACATCTGTTCCCAGATGAGTTGCTGTGATTTCTACAGCATAATACTGGTTATCAAAAGTAACATTGCCAGGAATAACAATGGAACCTTCTTTGAAAATATGACTACCAAAGTTTTCAAGTTGATTCTGTAAAATCGATTGTAGAGTCGTCAGTTCTCTAGCCTGGATAGGAAATCCTGGTTTGAAGAGAACACGATAATAATCCTTATCAGCGTCAAAATCGTCAAAATATGGATTGACGTTGAGATTAGTCTGTTGTGGCATTTTATTAGAACTCTAATACGATTTTAACATCTTCCTTCTGTCTTTCATTCCTGGTTACAGAAGGTCTATTATCAAGGTAGATAATTTCACCTTTCCTCTTATTTATTTCTGGATTAGCAAGACCATCTGTGAACTGAACGCCAAGGTTGACGACCTTTCCTGATGCCAAGGTGGTTGTAATTCCAGTAAAGTTTTGATCTACGTTTACACTAAATGAACCACCAGTTTTTGTGATGGCATTTGCACTTGATGTAAAGTCAATAACTGGTGATCTAAAGTTAACACCAAAGTTATCTTTTTGACCACCAGAGGCAGGGTTGAAGTAAAGACTTCTGTCTTGGTAGTATTTGATAATCTTTGTGTTTGTATCGTAAGAAGCTACGATTCCTCTAGCAGTAGATCCTACACCAACTGTTTGTTCAATCTTATCACCAACTACTAAATCCTGAGCAGAACTCTGGGATTCGTATTTGATAGCATACAAAGCAGAGAACTGATTATCAGTAAATGTACTGTCAGATCCAAATGATGCTGGGTTTTGAACAATTCCAACCTGGGCAAATACAGTATCGGAAGCAAAATCAAAAGAAGAATTATCAAATCTGGAATACATCAGAACCTTATCAGCACCCAGTTCCTTATAGACATCGAACCCATGTCCCTTAGATGGTGGAATAATGGGAATCAATGTAGCAAAAGCAGCAGTTGCTGTTTGAATACCAGAGTTTTCACTAGAAAGATCCACTCTACCAAATGAATACCCAGCACCACCAGCGGTAACCTGAGTTTCAATAATTTGACCTAAGGAGTTGGTTGTAATTCTAACCTTACCACCTGTTCCATCACCAAGAATATCAAATTCTCTAGCAGTAAATTGTGGATATCCAAGACCAGGATCATCAATTGCAACAACTTTAATTTGATTATTATTAATCTCAGAATTACCGTTATCTCTAACAGCTTGAATTCCTACGTCAGTGGTTGTTGACCAATCATTTGGAACAGTAATGTATTCTGTAGAGTCAAACTTAACAATGTCACTGGGACTAATAGTATAAAGATACTTCCAAAGATATCCATCACCACTAGTGCCTGCTCTAGTTGGTTCTACATCGGTAAAAGTTGGTTCATCAAGAGATGATGATGGGACAGTAGAAATTCCTGCTGCTGTTCCATTATCTAAACAAATATAAACACGAAACTCACTATTTACCACATAATAATTTGCTCCATAAAGTCTATTGGAGTTGGTTACCTGAGATTGGTTTGTCGAACTATAGTCATGTCTATAATAATCATAGGTAGATCCTTGAACCCAATTTACCTTTCTAACCAATCTTCTAGTATTAGCAGATGTGACACGTTTGCCAAAAAGCATTGTGTCATACACATGGTTAGAATAATTAATATTGTCAGTTGGGAATGGAGGACCACCAGAATCATTCCATGTAGATGTCCTACCAAATCCAGCAGTAGTAGGATCTGATAAACTCATGAATGTATAATATGAGTTTGCTGTATTTGCCACCGAAGCAACAAAATTACTAGCGTTCAAAATCCTAAATTGATCCGTGATTATAGCAGACATTATAAGCCTATAGTTTATTTTTGTATTTATAAGGTGATTTTACCTCTTGCTCAGAGCACCTGTGTCTCTGAGACCAACGTCTCTTCTTTGGAATGTGGGATAAGTTGTAAGACCAACTTCAAAAGCATTACCATCGGAGAAGAATTCTAATGGTGTAGATGCTCTGTCAATACCAAAGATACGTCCCCATGATATCTTACCAGCAGGTTCTAAGTAAGAACCAGTCGTGGCAACACCAACAACGTTAGTGTCTGGATCAACATAACATGTGATAAGTCCAACCGTTCCAGAAATATTAGCATAATATAATTCATAAACATTATCAAGTTTATCTGTAGAAATACCAATCACATTTGTAGTACCAATACCAACAGATGTTGCCGATCCAACCAATGTAGTTAGTCCAGTTCCAACTCCAGTATCGGAAACTACAATTCTATATCCAGGCAAAAGTTTTTGCCTTTCAATCTCTGTTGGAACATCTTGAAGATCCAATTGGAATACAATTCCCAAACCTTCAGCAGGAATACTCATGTTATATTGAGAAGTAAATCCAGTGGTGTTAAGAACATATGCTCTATCACCATCGGCCGCCGAAGTTTGAATTGTCATTGCTGTGGGAATACCAACACCAATAGTGGAGGTTTCGACACCAACAGCAGTAGTTATGTCATAATCAGTAGACAAATCAAATTCAATAATTTGTTCATTTTCACCACCAACAACCAACATCTTAGATCCATCTTGACTGATTGAGAAGTCATATGGAGCATTATCATCTACAATGGTGTGATTTTGTACATATCCAATTGAGGTAATGTCATATGGAATTGTAAGTTGATAATGATAGAAAGTAGCAGTAGCTGGATCAAGTGTATAAACTGTACGACCGACTCCAGTAACAACCATTGCTCTATGTGCCTGAGTTTGGTTGGCAATTGAAATCTCTGTGCTAACTCCAGTTGCTGCAATTGATGTAAGATCCCAAGCAGTTCCTAAATCAAATTGATTTAATTGAGTTACAAATGGTGCCTGAGCACCTTTGCCTACTGTATACAGTTTAGTTCCATCAGCAAGGAAGTAAATATCATATAGTTCAGTCACACTACTACGAATATCAACAGTATTGCTCCCATTAATAACTGCTGTATTGATTTTGTGTGGTGTTGACATTGTATATTCAGTGATCGTTCCACCGGCTCCAGCAGCAAAGATGCTAGAACCATCATCCTTAACTGCTATAGAGACTGCTGTGTTGATACCTGTAGATACGTCAAATCTATCATTTGGAGTTGCCTTAGTAACATCAAATGGGAAGAATTCTTCCAATCTGGCAGCAGATGTTGTGATGCCAGTAATCAGACCAGTGTATCCCTCAACTTCAAGATTTGTAATACCACCAACAGATTCAATATTAATGGTTTCGGTAGAACCAAATCCAACAGTAGCAATGCCAGTTTGAAGCACTCCACCAAAATTAGTATCTGTTCCATCAACACCAAGGAACAGTGATGTGTCATCAACAAATATTTGTGTGTCACTAGTTGTAACATTTTTAATCACACTTGCTGTTGGATAAATTTGAGCCTCAATTGAATCTCTTTCTTTTGAAATAAATTCACCATTCAATATCCTGTCAACCTTTTGTTTGGTCCAAATTATTGGTTTATTAGTTACCTGATTAACACCCTCACCTCTGTAGAGAGTGGTTTCGGTTTCACTGGAAGAAGTAATACCAATAACTGTTCTGGTGGATTCTTGAGAACGATTTTCTAAAGTATTTGGTGCTAATCCAAATTCAATCAAAGGTGTTCTCTTTATAAAGATATCATCACCAGGTTTGATTGTCTCATTGATATTCGTGAACAGACTATCTGTACCAACCTTACCTCTATAGAAGAAGATAGATATTTTGTCCTGTGGTACTGGTGGTTCAGTAAACACAATTGATGTGCCGCCATCAAAGTTGTATGCTGTGCCAGGTTCTTGTAAAACACCGTTGATGAACACAATCAACAGAGATTCGAGATCAATTAAGGCAGAATCAGGATCATTCTTATCAACTTCAAAACTCAATGTTTGATCATTGTATGATAATGGGAATCTAGCTCTTAGTCCATCTTGAAGAGCACTAATGTCATCAATGTAATCAAGTTCACCAAATTGCCAAGATGAGAATGTATCTTCAAATGTATCAAGGATTTCAATCTCAAACTGTCGGAAATTGTCACCAACGTTAGGATCTGTTGCCAGTCCAACGACAGTCACCTTATCACCGGCTCTAAAGGCATAACCTGGTTTGGTAATTCTAAACTCCTTAATTTCAAACAGAGTAGCACCAATACCAGATCTTACAATTCCACCACTTTCATAAGTATGAGCGATCGTACTAATTCCAACATTTGTAGTGAATTGTTGTAAATCTGTATCGATAGACAGAACACGATAATCAAATCCTTGAGTTCCATCTGGGAAAATGGTTGTGGTCACACCAGCGTGTGGTGCTGTACATGCGAAACTAATATTTCTCAGTTGTACAAACTCATTAAGTCTAGGTACAAAATCTGGTGCTGTTACTGTGGCAAGACCAGTGGTTTCGTCATATTCAAAGTTTACAATTGGTTTTTCTTGGAAAAATGTGTTGATACCAATAACGTCGATAGTTACCGACATTCCAATACCAGTCTCTGAGGTATTACCAATAGCAAGTCTAGAAATACCAGTAACTGGAAGATTTTCATAACTTGGAGAATCAACAAAAACTCGTGGATTTACATATCCAGTTCCACCAGAAACGATCGAAACAGCAATTGTTCCACCAGCACCTACAGTAGCAGTAACTTCGGCACCTGTACCAGCTCCACCACCAGGATGGGCATCAACAGTGATTGTGTTTGTGGTTACAGAAAGAATTGCGGTTACAATTCCAGCAAGTGGATCTGTTGATCTTGGATATGGATTCAAAGATCTAAAATCATCAGAGGAGCATGTGAATACAATACCACCAGTATCAATTCCAATAGAATTACTAGTAGTTAATCCGTGATTTGGGATAGTCAGAACCAAAAGTCCTGTTGGTGAATCATAAGTTGCTCCAGTGGCAGTAAAGGCAGGTCCATCAAAACTTGTTTGTCTAATAGATCCAACACCAGCACTTACAAATCTATGCTCAAAAGCAATGTCTGTGACAGCAACTCCAGGAACGGTTACATATCCACTACCAAAGTTAGCAGTTGTCCACTTGGCAAAGTTACCACTACCAACATAAGTATGAGCAAATGTAACTACACCTACCTGAGACTTGAATTGTGTTGCTGAAATGATTTCATCAACGTAATATGGACCAGCTGGTTTGACCTCAAATGCATTTCCAGCAGTTGCTCCAGATCCAGTGTAAGTATGGGCAATTGTAGAAACACCAACATCAACGACGAATTTATTCGTACCAGCAATTCCAAGAATTGGATATCTGTTTGTGTTAACACCAATTGCTTTTTTACCCGAACTTCCATCAGGGAAGGTAGTTGTAGTTACTCCAGCATGTGGCAGAGTACAAGAGAATCCAATATTCGACAGATCAACATATCTACCAATACTAAAGTTGTGGGCTGAAGTTAATCCAACAGTAGCAATGCCTGTTTTGTTATCATAATCGAAAGAACTAATCGTAAAGTTAACTCCTTGCTCAGATGGGAAAACATAAACATTGTGGAAAGGAGATTCAGATGGACAAGAGAACTCCAGTCCACTAAAGTTAATTTTGTCACCAACATTTAGTGTATGGTTTCCATCTGATGTAACTGTCAAAATACCTGTCAGATTATCATAGGCAGCTGTAGAAATATTGACTGTTGTTCCTGTCGTTGGAATACCAGTAACTTCAGTAATTACACCATTAGTTGCCGTAGCGACAATTTCAGCTGGAACAATTGGAGCATATCCCAATCCATTTGTAGAACCAAACGAAATAGGAACTCCACCCCTTGGAAGTTGATTTAGGTTAA
>CEVG01046781.1_pt1 | contig 22421 bp, 26 predicted proteins | sample 356511 | NCBI WGS metagenome assembly CEVG01 (sample SAMEA2623426, study PRJEB7988) | marine metagenome | biome: marine biome (ENVO:00000447); feature: surface water layer (ENVO:00002042); material: "saline water (ENVO:00002010), including plankton (ENVO:xxxxxxxx)" | depth 5 m | reverse complement strand
ATATAGGAGACTCTAAAATCAAAGAGGTCTTAGATACAGTATTCCCTATCAAGAATGAAAAAGGTAGTCGTAATAAAAACAAGCGAGACGAAATTCTCACATTATTCAACGAAGGTCAAGAAGGCTTAGATGGTAAATATTCTAAAACGCCATACGCCTTCTATAATTCTATTACTAATATCTTAGGAAACGAAGTCGGAAGAAACGGAAGTTCATCAGATTGGGATAACATAACAGGATACAGGGCAAAAATTAAGGAACAAGCTCTTTCTAAAATATTAGAATTAGCTTAATATAAAAAAACACAAGGGCTACTTAGGTAGCCTTTTTTTTGTGTATACCAATAACTGCAAACTATTTTTTACTAGACAATAATTTAATTTAATTTATAAAACCTTATATGCGATTTATTAACTATATTCGAAAAGCAGTTTTCGGAGAGAATGAAACAAGAAGAGCAGGCACACTACAGAGGCACTATTTACAAGATAGAAACAGACCTCGAGTAACAGAAGACAACGCATTAGAAATTTCCGATATACTTACTTGTGTTAGGGTATTAGCTGAGTCTATTGCGTCATTGCCTCTTTGTGTATATATAGAAGGTAATAACGGAGGGCAAAAGGCAACCGAGCATCCTTTATACGAACTACTAAGGTGGCAACCTAATGCCAATATGACTAGTTACGACTTACGCTTGTGGATGATGATAGACTGTTTAGTCAGAGGAAACGGAGTCGCACAAGTACTAAGAGACAATACAGGTAAAGTTGTAGAGCTATATCCATTATTTTGTAGTAAACTAAACTACCACATTATGGAAGACGGTACCCTACATTATACTTACCCTGACCCTGAAAACCCTGAAGAAGAAATTATGTTAGAGCAGAATGAGGTTCTACACATTAGACTATTCGCTTCAGGTAATTTATTATCACCCTCATTGATAGAGATGGGCGAAGAATTACTTACAGGAGCTTTAGGGGCAGAGAACTATACTAGAGAATTTTTTGAAAACGGTACTGCAGTATCAGGGGTTATCGAATACCCTACAGAAATGGACGAAGAGACTTTTGAAAGGCTCAAGACTGATTGGTCAGCTAAGTATTCAGGAAACGGTTCAAGACATAAAACTCCTATATTAGAAGGAGGGGCAAAGTTTACTCCTATAGCATTATCTCACCAAGAAACACAAATGCTTGAGTCTAGGAAGTATACTAGAAGTCAAATAGCAGGATTATTTAGAGTACCTGCTCACCTTATTAATGATTTAGATAAAGCTACATTTAGTAATATCGTAGAACAAGACTTAGGTTTCGTAAAACATACACTAAGACCATATTTAACTAATTGGGAACAAAAGTTGAGAATGACTTTGTTAAACGATACTGAAAAACAAATCTATTATTTCAAACACGAAACTGATGACTTGTTAAGAGGCGACCTAAAGAGTAGAATGGAGGCATACGCTCAAGGTATACAGAATGGCATATTTAGCCCTAATGACGCTAGACGCAGAGAGGATGAACCTACTTATGAGGGTGGAGATACTTACTTTGTAAACGGAGCTTTAATGCCTGTAGAAGTACAATCACAACCACAAGAGGCAGTCGCTAAAGTACAAGAAGATGTAGTTAATAAAACATATAACGACTACCCTCAGTCAGCTACTAATAATGCTAAGAGGGCATTAAAATGGGTAGAAAAGAATGGATGGGGCAGTTGTGGCACCGATGTAGGAAAACAGAGAGCTAGACAGTTGGCTAGTAGAGAAAGCCTAAGCCGTGATACTATAGCTCGTATGGCAAGCTTTAAAAGACATCAACAGCACAAAGATGTACCCTATGGCGAAGGCTGTGGAGGTCTAATGTGGGATTGTTGGGGAGGAACCTCAGGAATTGAGTGGGCAATTAGAAAACTTAAAGAGATAGATAAGAAAAAATGATTAAAGAATATGTTAACAAGTCACAGGTTTTACATAGTGCTTCAGTAACAGGAACTAGTAGCACGATTAATGTGCCGAAGAACACTAATTACATAACGATTAGCGTTGAGGGGCAAGATGATGTATGGGTAGCAGACAATAGTGGTAATAAACTTATCGCTATACCTGCTTTTGCCTCTACTGCTTCAGCACATAAATCTTTTATAGCATTACCGATTCAAGATATGGCTATTAAAGTCATAATTGATTCAGGTTCAGCAAATGTATATGTAACACGCTTCTATGCAGGATAATTGGAACAATCAAAAAGTCGCTTTGATGAACTTAAATAGTCCACTTTATTCAGGTGGGGGTTCTCCTATGGCTTTTTCTGTTTTCCATTCAGCTTTCGCTATTTATGGTAGTATAGATTATTTAGGTACAGGCAATAACTTATTAAGAATGTTTGTATACTCAGCAAGCCCTCAAGAAAGAGATTTTACTGAGGAAGAATTAACTGACGGAACATTTACAACTTGGGCAGGTTCAAGTGCTAGTTACGCAAGAATTAATAAATTATATAATCAGTTAGGTGATAGCGACTTAGATTTATCTACACCTGTATCAAATAATAATCTTTTTTATAATCCTACTAACAATGAAATAAGAGTAGACCAAGCAGGGTATTATCAATATACTAGTTTATTTACATTAGCTAGTGGAGCAGGTCAAAAAGTATCTAATGCCTTCGGAGATAATACTACAAGTAGTGATACAACTTTCGTCTTAGGTGCTAGAAAGAAAGGAAGTTCAATGTATGAGTTACCTGCAAGTGGTAGAACTATGTTTACCTTAAGAGATACTACAACGCCTAATTATGCCACTTTCGCTAAACACAAAGCAGTACATGTAAAGTCTGCCTCACTAACTGACGATATAGGTATTTCAGCTAGGGGTAATGATAATCAACAAGTCAGTTTCCATCACGATACATTTGCTACTAGCCTTAAAACACATATTTTTGAAATAGAAAGAATACCTGCTAGTTCAGTTACTGTAACAGATATGAATTATTTTTTAGACGGTACTCAAGTTATAGACGAACAAACAACTAACTTAGATAATGATATAAGTTTAGGTAGAATAGAAATAGGCGATAATAGATATGTATTTAAAGGAGCTATGTTATTTAATAAAATTTTAACTGCTGATGAGAAGTCTGCAGTACACACAAGAATGTCGGAGGACTACTAATGCCTAAATTTTTAATATACGATACAGAACAGGAAGCTTGGGACAAAGCAGAAGAGGAAGGGCAAGCATTAGATTTACCTTTTTGGCAAAACCCTGAAAATATAACTAAAGTAGTAACTGCACCTATGTTAACTAATGATGGGGAATGGGCTTTAGAAGTAACTGACTATGAAACCTTAACTATGGAAGAAGAACTTTTAACAGTAGAAGAACTAAATATGGAAGAAGTAGAATAATGAAAAATTGGTATACAATAACTAAAAACGAACACACCTCAGAGCATAAAAAGAAAAAATACTATGATGTATTTATCTTAGACGAAATAGGTGGCTACGGAATCTCAGCTAAAAACTTTATTAGAGACTTAGCAGAGATAGACGCAGATGTTCTCAATGTACACGTCGATAGTGTAGGAGGTTCTATTACTGACGGTATAGCTATGTATAATTTCCTTAGAGCTAAAGACGCTCAAGTTGATGTATATATAGAAGGTATGGCAGGCAGTATAGCGTCTATTATTATATTAGCAGGCGATAATGTTTACATACCTGAAAATGCCTCAGTATTTACTCATCTACCTATGCTATCTGAATTAGAGTACCCTAATAGAAATGACTTACAAGAGGGCATAGACCACTTAGCTAAGTTTGAACAGGTACTAGCTAATATATATATGAAACATACAGGGGCAGACGCTGATACTGTAAGAAAATGGATGGAAAACGATACATTCTTTTTCGGACAGGAAGCAGTAGATGCAGGACTAGCTACCGCAGTCGTAGACAAAGTAGAAATGGTAGCTCGTATAACAGATGTTTTGAAAACTCCACTTTTTGCGTCACTTCCTCAAGAAGTAGGCGAAAAACTAGAACAAATCAAAAACGAGGTAAAACCAATTATGGAAAATCAAGAACAAGAAGTAGAGGAAACGGAAGTCGAAGAGACGGAAGTAGTCGCTACTGAAGAAACCTCAGAAACTCCTGAAACTGAAGCAGAGGCAGTTGAAGTATTAGCTAGTGCTGACACTAGTGAGGCTGAAGCAGACCTATCTTCCGAAGAGGAAGCTGAAGCAGAAGCAGAAGCTGAAACAGAAGAAGTCGAAGTTGAGGAAGTTGAGGACGAAGAAGCAGACGCTGAAGATGCCTTAGCCTATGAGTACAATCGTAAGGTAGGTATTAAAGCAGTTGCTGATAAATACAACGCAAACGGAATTTTAAATTCTGTCGTAATTGAAGCTCTCTCAGGAGACACTTCTGTAGACGAATTTAAGGATGTCGTTTTACAAACGCTTGCAAAAGCACCGACTAACAAAAAACTAAACACATATAAAAATGAGGAAGCTAGTTTAGATTCCTTGAGACAGAAACTCGCAGAGACTACCGACAGTGCTCAAAAAGTTAAACTCGCAAGGCAAATAAGAAAAATTAGATATAACTAACTCAGACAAACAAAGGATAAATTATGGCAACATTAAATCAAACTGAAGTTTTGACAGATGTCTTAGACGCTTTCAAAACACGCTATCCTGTTTTCTCGAATATCGGAACAGACTTTTCTTCTGCCGAAGCGAGATTAGGGGACACAATCAGAGGTCGAATCGCCTCAGTACCATCAGTAACTAATTACGGTGGAGACTCAGGTTCAGGCGAAGGATATAAAACAGACGCTACAAGTGCTAACTCACTAACTGCAGATGTTGATATCGTTCTTAACAAGCACAAACACGTCCCAATCAAAGTCGATTATATTGACCAAATCTCTACTAAAAGAGACCTATATAACGAAGTGATTGGTAATGTAGCTTACGCTTTAGGCAACCAAGTATTCTCAGATATGCTTGCTACCCTAACTCAAGCTAACTTCACTAATGAGATTGTAGCTTCTACAGCTAATAGTGATTTTGATATGCTTACACTCGGAAACAAAATTCTTAACGCTAACGGAGCGAACCCTCAAGGTCGTTTCGGTCTTGTTAACAGTGATGTTTTCCGTTCATTACAAGGTGATAGCAGAATCGCAAGTGGCGACTTCTATGGTAAATTACAAACAAACTCATACGGTACTCTTGAAGGCTTAGTAGGGTTTGAAAATATTATCGAAGTACCTAACTTGCCAACTACAGGTACATTGACAGGTTTCTTCGGTGACCAATCATCTATCGTAATGGCAACTCGCCTTCCTACAGATATGGACGCAGTAGCGTCTCGTTTAGGTGTACCTTCTATTGCTAAGACTGAAACAGTAACAGACCCTGATTCAGGTTTATCATTCTTAGGTATTACTTACCAAGACCCACACACCTTCGACTTATACACTACAGTAACACTCCTTTACGGATTCACTGCAGGTGCTCAAGGTGGAGCGAATAACTCATCAATGGACAAAGCAGGTTTCCGTGTATGTACAACTGCTCAGTCTACAGGTGGAGACGCAGGGTTCTCTAACGCACTAGGAGCATAAGTTTATTATGAGGTTAATATTATCATATAAAGACAAACATTCTACTCCTGTAGTCGTTGCCTATAGTCAAAACAAACAAGAAATAGAGGACAAGTTTGACGAGGTAAAAGAAAACGGATACAAGGTAGAAGTCTATGAGATTGGGTTTAGACATAAGACATACTACGGTAGTAATACCGAGGTAAAGAAAAAGGTGGCTAAAAAACAAACTAAGAAAAAAACCTCCTAGAACTAAGGTAGTCCCTACATCTAATATGGTGTAGGGGCTTTACCCTTTATTATATATACAATGTACAAATCACATACAGAACTCATAGAGCCATTCGGCATTAAACGAACACAAGACTCTTCTAGTGAGCCTATCTCATTAGCAGAAGCTAAGTCTTTTTTAAGAGTTACTCATAATAATGATGACTCATTTATTACTAGTTTAATAACTGCTTGTAGACAAAGTTTAGAGATAACGACTAGACGATGTCTTAGTGCGTCTCAGAGTTATGAAGTGAGTTACTGCGATTTTCCTACTAGTTATTTTAAATTAATTTTACCTAATCCTCCTATAACTACATTTAGTTCATTAAAGTATTACAATGTAGATGGAGTATTAACAACTGTTGATAGTAATTCCTATATACACGAGAACAATGGCAACGGAGTATCGTTTTTAGCTATGCTAGATACTTATTCTAAACCTACTTTACATAAACCTAGAATAGCTCCTGTAGTAGCTTCTTATGTATCAGGGTATACTAGTTCAACATTACCTGAACCTTTAAAACAAGCTATGCTCCTACTAATAGCTCACTATTATGACACTAGGGAGATTATCTCCTATGGCGACATACCTTATAAGATTCAACGAACAGTAGATTTTATAAGTGAACAATACAAAATTAGAAAATTTTAAAAATGGAACAACTAACAAGTCATTTAAAAATATGGGGAACAGTAGGCATAGCTAACTTGGCTTCTACTAGCTTGGACGAATATAACGTTATGGCTAGTATATTTATGCACATCTGTGGTGGACTCGGTTCATTAATTGTAGCCTATATACACTTTAAAAACAAAAAATGAGTAATAAAGACGACAGTTTAAGCGTAAGCGAAAGTACAGGGATAACTATTCCTCTACGAAACTTATTAGCTATAATCTTCGGAGTAGCAGTATCTGTTATAGGGTACTTTGGTATAGACGAAAGGATTATGATGCTTGAACACGAATTAGAGCAGGCTCAACAATATATCAAGAATAATAAAACTTGGATAGACGAATGGGAATCTGACGGAATATTACCTTTAGATGTAGAACAAAATATGAGAATAGACCATATAGAATGGAGGATTAGCAAAGTAGGATTATGAATGAATTAATATCATTATTTATGGGAACAGGCGTAGGGGCATTGACTAAGGTCATTGGCTTGTTTGTGTCTAGCAGTATACAATTAAACAAAGCTCAGTTAGAAGCGAATCAGGTAAACCAAAAACTAGCTGACGATTCTGCAGACAGGGCATCTGACCGAGGTGGGCAATGGGTCAGAAGATTAATAGTAATAGTATGCCTATTCGGAGTCGTTGTAGTCCCTTTTATAATGGCTTTTATGGATGCAGGCGTAACAGTTAGTAAAGAGCGTAGCTTTTTGTTCTTTGAGTGGGAAACTTGGAAAACATTAGGAGGCTTCGTCATACTACCTGAAATTAGAACAACACTAATAGCAATAGTAGGCTACTACTTCGGTAGCTCGGCAATTAAACAATAATATGAAATGTAAACTATGTACAGGTAAAAAGTGGCTATTAATGCAACTCGATATAATTAGAGGGGCTATTAAAGCTAGAGTATTCTTTTTAGTTAGAAAGCTAAAAGGAAAAAAATATAAAAAATGAGACAACTAGGCAAATTAGATAAACCTATTCAGTTAGTTAAAAAAACTTTTGACGTAACTAAGACAGGTCGTGGTACATTCGGAGAGATTGAGGAATCTTCTACAAATGTAAATACGACTACTTCTAATCTATTTGCCAAAGTAGAAGAGTATTCAGGTACAGAACGAAATGAGAATGGTAAGGAAACCTCAACTAGTAGAGCTAAATTTACAATAAGGCATACCGAGGTAGATGTAAAAGATACTATAATATATAACAGTAAGAACTACGATATATTACATATTAAACCTAATCCTAATTCAAGAGACGATTCACTAACTATAGATACACAAACGAAAGGCTAATAATGAATGTAACTATTAAATTAGATAAAAAAAGTTTATTAGAAGTAGAAAGCAACTTTCGTGGAATGGAAAATAGGCTAATCAGAAAAGAGCTAAAACACATAGTTAGGGAAGGGGCTAAAATGTTTGTAAAGTCAGCTAAGGCACAAGCTCCGAGGCTTACAGGCACCCTACAGAGAAATATTACAGAAAAGACTAGAATTAGAAGAGGCAATATATATTCATTGATAGGGGCTAAGTGGTTAGAGCAAAAGAAAAACCCTGCCTTGTATATACACATATTAGAAACAGGTGGTAAAAAGAAACCTGTAGGAGATAATCCATTCTTAGCTGATTCATTTAGGCAGAAAAGAAAAGCAGTAGAGTCTCATATTTTAAAAAGGCTAAAAGGGGAGGTTGAAAAATGAGTCCTTATAAAGCTTTAGCAGTATACTTGCAGACAAGAAAAAGTGCGTTTACAAGTAACTTTGAATTTTACCCTATTCAAGCTAGTCAATCAGAGGCTAGTAATAACTATTGTATTTTCACTAATAGGGAGAATGAAACAGAGCCTGTATTTAACGGAGGTTATGAGTCAGGCAATATGATAGTACAATTTGATTTCTATAATACTAGTCTAGCAGACCTAGATAGTAATGTAGAAAAATTTAAAGAGATTTTTGTAGGACAGTCTATATTATTAGATTCAACTATCGAAATGGCGTACGCTGATAGCTCTAATGAGTTTGATGGGTATGACGAAAACAATAAACTATGGGTTAAGTCTTTAGACTTATCTTTCAAATATATAATTAAATAACATTATGGCAGAAAAAGCATACGGATTAACATTAAAATACCAAGACGGGTCTTCAGCGACCTACAATGACCTTGGTAGCATTACTGATTTGACTCCTCCTGCTGTAACTAAAGACACAATTGAAGTTACAAGTCATGGAGATGGTGGAATCAGAAAATATATAGGAGGTCTTGTCGATTTTGGCGAGGTCGCTATTACTGTAAACTACAACCCTGATAATACGGCTCACGCTCGGTTCAGAACTTTGGCACAAAGTCCTAACGATTTAGCTACAACCGCAAATACAGGGTTCAAGATTACATTCGCAGATTCAGGAGCTACAGAGCTTACCTTCAACGGTATCGTTACAGGGTTTGAACAGGAAGCACCTATTGATGGTCAATTATCAGCAACTATTACTATTAAAGTATCAGGTAGCGTAACAACCACATAACTTAATATTATAGGACTACTTTGGGCTTGATAGCCCATTGTAGATTCTATATAACTTTAAAAAAAAATGGCAACACAAGCAAGTAAATACAAATTAGAAGTAGCTATAGAAGTCGACTCTCCTCACGCATCTATGAGGTTACAAGACTACTATGATAATAATAACACCTTACCTTCTAACTCAGGGCAGACTGAAAGAGATTTATCTTTATTACATACTGTAAAAGACGTTACTGATGTACAGTTGCCGACTATCAGTAAGGATAATTACGAAATAACTACTATAGGTAGGGAAGCAGTATTAGTAGATGACTCAAATGGAAATGCTCCTACAGATGCAGGTTATACTACTACTTGGGGAACAGTAGGAGTAGAAGGGCATAGAAAATATAATGGGTCATTAGTAGACTGTGGTGAGATTACATTTACTACAGAAGCTTATATAGATGAAATAGAAAATCAATTCCCTGACAATACTAACTCAAGAGGGTATAATTCAAACTCTCAAATAGCACAACTATTTACAAATGACTTTCCGTTTCAGTTAATAGATATCAACGGAAACCCAATGAATAGCCCTTCAGGTTTAGGTGGCTTAAGTAATTCAGGTTGGCAAGCTGACACAGGAGATGGCTTAGATATTCACGGTTTTGATAATCCTAATACACATAGGTTTTTTGAACTTACGCCTGTAGGTGGGAGTAGTGAACCTGACACATCAGCACCCACAAATCTTAGGGTAAATAATGTATTTAGAAATGATAATATGAGGAATAAAATCTATAGTATAGGCTACGGAATGGTTTCATCAGTTATGGGTAGCAATGATGGATTTGATTTTAAATTATATATTAATGACAATTCTCATTCTATATATGGATTACCTACTGACAAAAATAGTGGTTCTAATAATGTAGTAACTACAAAGATAGATAGGACAATAAATAAATCATTAAATTTAGTTCTAAACACAAATAATAACTATACTCACGGAGGTAAGTTAGCTTTACAAAGACTTTATATGTTAAGGTATTGGAGTTGGGAACAATTACTAAAAGAAGATAAAATTGTATTTTTCAATGTAAAAGAGGGCAGTAGTCAAAAAATGAGGTTTGCTACTAGAATTACTAATGTAGAAACTAACGCTCCTATAGACGGAAAAATAACTAAAACTATAACTGCTAAAATATCAGGAGGAATAACACATGGCTAATAAGGCATACGGTACAACATTAAAAATGGGTTTTACTACTGATACTTTAGTAAACCAACAAGATATAACAGAGCTTACTTTGCCTTCTATATCTAAAGACACTATAGAAAGTGCCCACTATAATTCAGACGGGGTAAAAAAATATATGGGAGGCTTAGTAGATACAGGCGAGCTGACCTTTACTACACTATCTAGATATCCTACAGTAGAAGATATATTTAACAATTATGGAAGTAATTATAATGTCGTTAATACTGTAGATTATTCTACTAAGTACCCATACAAGTTAATTGATATTAATGGGGACTTTGAAGATACAACCTATGGTACAGGCATAGGTAATACAGGGTGGACACAATCAGGCTCAGGAGGTGGTTTAGCAATAGCAACCGACCAACCTGTTCACAGGCTTACATTTAGTACAGCAAGTGATACAAATGACCCTACTCAAGTATTTTTTAGTATACCAACTACTAAAGACCCTGACTTTGCTTCAGGTCATCAAAATAATTCTAATAGAAGTGGTCAGCATTTTTTATATACTTACAAACACGATATTGAGTCTAGGAGTGGTAATTTTAATATGAAACTATTAACTCATCACAATAGTGGCTTTAAAACAATGTATACAGGAACAATAGGTAGTTCTAATTTTGATAATCAGTATGTTTGTTGGTACCCATATATGACAAATACAGGTAGCGTCACAAATGGCATTCCATATAGAAGAATCTTTTTACAAGTAGAGCCTGATAATTCCGATAATGGAGTTCTCAGAACTAGAAACCACCAACTTAGAAAAATTTATAGCTACAAACAACTAGCTAGAAATAACGAAGAGATATTTGTACAATTTTCTACACCTGAAGATACTTCAGAGTTTAGAGCCTCAGGTTTAGTAACTAACTGTGAAACTATTTTTGATAAAGATGATGTTTTAAAAGAAACAGTTACTGTAAAACTTACAGGAGGCATCACTAAAATAAATTAACAAAAAATTAGGAAATAAAAATGGCAACAATAACTTATAAAGGAGAAAAAAAAGAAGTAACGGTTGATAACAGAGCTATAATGCAGTTCGAAATGAACGGAGGCAATATTAGTGAGTTTGATAAAAAACCTATATCTAGTGCAGTATCGCTTGCGTGTGCTTGCCTAGGATTAACAGGAGACCCTCTAGAACACGCTAACGACTTACTGCCTATGGCAGAGTTAGCTGAAGAGATTAAGGTCTGTATGGAGCAAAGTGGGCTATCAGGAGATGACGACCCAAAAAAAGAAAATGGCTAGAGTCGATAGCTTTAGCCACAATAGAATGGGGTATTAGCAAAGAAGAATTTTTAAATTTAAATTATGAAGAGCTAGACGCTTACCATTATATATATAATAAACTAGAAAGGAAAAAAGACTATAGATTCGCACAAATTTGTTACATACTAGCTGAAGTAAACCGAGGTAAAAAGGGCAAACCTTACTCTATTGAGGACTTTATGCCTAAGGAGGTAAAACATAAAAAAGATGTTATGGCAGATGTGATGAAATTCGCAGGACAGTTGAAAACTTATTATGGCTAAGGGAATAGGAAATGTATTTGTTAGTATATCCGCTAAAACGGCTAAATTTGAAGCCAAGTTAGCGTCTGCTAGTAAGAAGTTAAGGAAGTTTGGTCGTAACGCTACTTCTATAGGTAAGTCTGTAGGATTAGGGTTAGGAGCACCATTAACTGCTATGGGTGGTGTAGCCCTTAATACATTTCAAAGCTTTGAGCAAGGTATGGCTAAAGTTAAAGCTATATCAGGAGCGACAGATACACAATTTAAAGCCTTAAAAGATAGTGCTGAGTCTTTAGGAACTACAACTCGTTTTACTGCTTCAGAAGTATCAAACCTACAACTTAACTTTTCTAAATTAGGTTTAAACCCTGAAGAGATAAACAAGGTTACAAAAGCTACATTGAATTTAGCCCTAGCTACAGGAGAGGACTTAGCTAATTCTGCTACTGTCGGTGCTTCTGTAATGAAGGGCTTTAATTTAGACGCTTCTGAGATGGGTCGTATTACGGATGTAATGGCTATGTCGTTTAGTAGTTCGGCATTAGACTTAGAAAAGTTTAGTGTAGCAATGGCTAACGCTCAAGTTAATGCTAGGTTAGCAGGCTTTAGTTTAGAAGAAACTAGTGCTATGTTATCTGTTATAGTTGATACAGGTACAGACGCTAGTAAGGCAGGTACAGACCTAAGAAGTATATTTATTGAACTAAATAAAAAAGGAATTAGTTTAGCAGAAGCATTTCATAGAATAAATACTGCCGAAACTGATAATGAAAAATCTGCCTTAGCAGTTGAGTTGGCAAATAAACGAGCAGGGGCTTCATTAGTATCATTAGCTGAGAACTCAGACAGGTTACAAGAACTAACTGCTAAATATGAGAATGCTAGAGGGGCTTCTCAAGATATGGCTAATATAATGGATAATACCTTACAAGGTTCATTATTTAAATTAAGGTCAGCAGTAGAAGCAGTACAAATTAGATTCGGTGAATTAGCAGAAAAGCACGTCAGACCTTTAGTCGATAGGATAGCTGAGTTTGTTTCTACAAATAAAGAAGCTATAGCTCAATTTTTAAAGATAGCTACACCTATAGCGTTAGTAGCTACCCTGTTAGCAGGTATGGTTTTTGTAGCAGGACAGTTAGCATTTGCTTTTGTAGCTCTTAAGCCTATATTAGCTATTATAGCAGGTATAGCAGGAGTAGTAAGCCTTAAGTTTATTTTGATAGCAGGTGCTATAGCAGGTATTATATACATAGCTCATAAGTTAGGATTTTTACAGACATTATTTGAAAATATACAGTTTGCTATAAAGGCAATGGCATTAATGGCAGTAGACGCTTTTGAAGCCTTTAAGACTCATATATTACCTAAGATAGTAAACTTTATAGACAACGCTCGAAACTTTTTTGTCGGTTTAGCTAATAGTGTAGCTACTATATTTACTAATATTAGAAATGTAATTAGTGGTATATTATTAAAGATTATAAAATTCTTTACTGATAAGATAGTAGCCTTAGCTAATAAATTCCCAATGTTCTTTGGTAAAGTAGGTGATGGGATAAAAGCTCTAACTGATAAATTTGAGGACGCTAAAGCACCTGTAGTAGAATATTTCTCATCTATAGCTGACGAAGTTAATGACTCAACTGAAGAGACTGTTTTAAATTTAGAAGGGCTTACTCAAAAAGTAGACGAAGTTAAGCAAAAATTATCAGGAGGACAAGGGGACGATGGAAGTCCGTTTGACCCTGAAGCAGGGGGTGGACTGTTAGGCAATATGGTTGAGGAAGCAGTCAAAGCCTTAAAAGAATTAGGTAAGAAAACAAATGATGTAGGTACCGAAATGAAGGCTATAATGAAAAATGTTTCGGACGGTATGACTAACTCTATACAAGAGTTCGTAAATACAGGTAAGGCGAACTTTAAAGACTTAGTTAGAGATATTCTTGGACAAATACAGAAACTAATGATACAAAAAGCTATCGTTGACCCATTATTAAATACATTTACCTCTACATTTTTTCCTACTCCGAAAAATATGGGTGGTTTTGTGAAAGCAGGTAAACCTTACTTAGTAGGGGAAAGTGGCACAGAAATGTTCGTGCCTAGACAGTCAGGCAAAATAATACCTAATCACAAAATGGGAGGGGAAGGAGTAGTAGTTAATTTCAATGTACAGGCTACAGACGCTAATAGTTTTGATTCACAAATAGCACAAAGGAAAAATTTAATAGTCGGTATAGTTAATGACGCTTTCAATAGACAAGGAAAACAAGGAATTTAAATGACTTATTATACTTCAGATACATTTACTTCTCATACTATGTATGACCAAAACGGTACTGCATACACTGCTAGTACCTATGCCCTACATCAGCAGTATATGGCTTTAGGTTATACTCACTATAATCCATTAACAGCCTATACTACTTATAGTACAGACTACCCTACTCATATCGGTCCACAGAGTTATGATTTAACTTCTATTCATCAAACTCAACTATCTACTACTCAGTCTATGCACAGGCACGTTAGTGATAAAGGTGGACAAAGATTCGGTATAAAATTTAATTACTCACCATTAACTAGAGACCAATTTTTACCTATATGGACTTTTTTAATTACACAAAAAGGTAGGTTCGGTAGATTTACATTAGCACTACCTAATTCAGAACCTAGAGGCTCTCTTAGAGTAGCTTCAGGGCAAACACATATACAAGTTAAGACTACTGTAAATAATGGTAATACAGTAACACTTAAAAACTTCCACCCTAGTTCTAGCAAAGTAATAAAACAAGGGGACTATTTTAGATTCGGCACCCAAGGTAAGACTTATATAGCTACACAAGATTACGACAGTAATGCTTCAGGTGAAGTAGTTTTAACTATATACCCTAATTTGACTGCTTCTGTAGCAGGTAATACTCAAGTTTATTTTGAACCTGTATTTTTTGTATCTTTAGTTAATGATAATCTAGATGTTAATGTACCAAGTAATAATAACGCTAATTTTAGTGTAGAATTTATAGAGACTATTTATAGTTCTAATAATGAACAAGTTTATACAACAACGGCTGAAGTTTTATAATGAGGAATATATTCACTAGTACAAATTCTGCTATAGCAACAGGACAGATACATACTGCTCATATAGTTGAAGTTACACTAGCTGATACTAGTAATTTAGATTATAAAATATATATGACTGACTATCATAAAGATGTATCCTACGGAGGTAATACATATTTAGCTACAGGTCATTTATTAGATATAACAGACTTAACTACTACTTCTGATTTACAGATTAATGATATAACTATTACATTATCAGGTATAGACGCTACTAAAATAGCAGAAGTGTTAAGTTATAATTATATAGATAGACCTCTAATAATTAGTAGAGTATTTTTTTCAGATAACGATAATATTATAAATGTACCCTATCCTATATTTGCAGGTAGAATAAACAACCCTTCTATAGTTGATGACCCTAATAGTGGTACTAGCGTAGTTTCAATAAACGCTTCGAGTTATTTATCCGATTTTGATAGAAAGCCTAATAGACATACTAATCACATTGAACACAATTTCTATTACCCTAATGACGACTTTTTTAGTATGTGGGGCAAAATAAATAAAGAGATTATATGGGGGCATAAAGAATAATGAATGCAGAAGAATTAAATATAGAATTACCTAACGATTATACAGTTCGTTTGTGTGTCTATTTAGAGCAGATGTTAGGTAAACCATTCGTGTGGGGTGAAACCCATTGTACTGCTATTGTATTCGGAGCTATAGACGCTATGTATGGTACAGACTACTATAAATGGCATAAAGAAACTCACAATGTAACTGATAAAGAAAAAGCTATAGAATTATGTGCTGATAAAGAAACTTTAAAAGTATTTAACGATATAGGATTTATGGAAATAGATTTTTTCTCGATTAAAGCAGGAGATGTTCTATATATAAACAAAGACGAATATGAGTGCTGTTATGTATATTCAGGCAGTTCGTTTATTAGTGCTTCTATAGATGGTCAAGTTGAGTGTACTAATTATAGTTCTATAAAACATTTACTAACTAATAATAATTATAAAGTTTTTACAATCTGTCATAAATAATGCCCTCACTAATAGCATCAGCATTTAAATATGTATTCTCTAAAGCGTTTCTAAAACAGTTAGTCGTTAGCTACGCTATTGGAGAAGTAATGAAAGCTTTAGCTCCTGAGCAAGAAATACCTAAATTTAACGCTAGTATAAAAACTAATAACACTAGTAATGTTTCTCCTATACCTGTTGTATATGGTAGAAGAAGAGTAGGAGGTTCAGAGTTTAGAGCAGTAGCAGGAAATAATAATCAATTTTTACTTAGAACAATGGTTATTAGTGAGGGTGAAATTGAATCTGTAGAAAGTGTACACTTAAATGAAAGACTATCTACAGATAGTGATATAGCTCCTTTATATACAGAAAATATAAGATTAGGTGAGCCTAATCAAATAGCTTCTACATTAATGACTCAAAATGTACCATCTTGGGGTTCTAGTATGAGGGGCAACGGGGTAGCTTATATTGTAGCTCGGCTTAAATACGATAAAGATGTTTTTGCTAGTGGTTTGCCTGAGTTGAATGTTACTGTAAAAGGTAAAAAGGTTTATGACCCTAGAAAAGATAATGGAGGAGAAATTAGGGTTTTAACTACTCATACATTAGGAGCTATGACATCCTTATCTGCAAGTAGTGGTTATCAAAATTTATTGACTAATGCTACAGGACATCCGTCAGTTAATAATGGTTTACTTAGAATACAATGGAGTAAAATAGGTGGTTCAACTACTAGTGGTACAAAAAGCTACGATAAAGATACTAATACATTAACTATAAATAATGTATCAACTTCGTCTACTGCTAAGAACTACGGAGGCTATTTTAGAATTAATGGTTTAAAGGAAGGAGTTACTTATCGTGTTACAGGTAAAGTTAGAGTATCAGCTAATAGTACAAATGGGACTGCTAGTGTAGGGTGGGATTTATCTGACGGACAAGATACAGGTGAATTTAATACTACAAGAAGTAATACTGATTTTACTGAAATTACTACAGCAGGTTATTTTTCTATTAACGGTTCTGCTAACACTAGTGTATCTGTACATTCATTTATAGATTTAAAGTGGCAATTAAATGGGCAGACTGCTAGTTCTTTTAGTGTACAATTTAAAGACTTAGTAATTGATGAGTTAGTTACTACTACTATAAATACTAATAGTGCTCAAACTCAAGATAATGTAACTCATAGTCAAACAAACTCTGCGACTTGGGAATGGTCTGACAACCCTGCTCTTTGTATATTAGATTTTTTAACTAATACTGTATATGGCAGAAGTATACCTTATAGTGATATAGACTTAGATTCATTTATACAAGAAGCTAACTACTGTGACGATAGAACATTAAGTTTGAGAGATGCTTCAGGTAATATAGTATCAGGGCAAAAAAGATATACTTGTAATGGATTAGTAAACCCTGACGAAGCTAGTTTAAATAGTTTAAAACATTTATTATTATCCTGTAGAGGTCATTTAGTTGTATCTGATAAATATAAATTAGTTATAGATAAGCCTGCAGTATCAGTTAAGACTTTTGATGAGAGAAATATTATAGGCGATTGGAATATAGTAGGTTCAGGGGTGAAAGCTTTCAAAAATAGAATTAGTGGAAGGTTTTTTGATAGAGACAATGACTATAATGAAGGCATTAGCGTTACTACAGGTACAGGTATGCTCGCTAAAGATAACAATAGAATATTAGAGGCAGACATACAATATAACTTTACAGACACTCAACAGAGGGTTGATTTATTATCTCAGCACATTTTAAAAGAGTCTAGGCTTAAATGGAATGTAGAATTTACTGCTACGCTAGACGCTATAGGTATAGAGGCAATGGATGTTATTTCCATAAAACATAGTGCAGTAGGGTGGAACTCAGGAAGTTTAGAAAATGGTAAATTATTTAGAGTACAAAAAGTAGATATAACTAAAGAAGATACTGTAAAAATAACTGCTAAAGAATACGACCCTAGTGTCTATACATTTGACGTTAATACTCCACCTCAGGCACCTTCAACTAATTTACCTGACCCTCAGTCAGCACCTGCTCCTTCTAACTTAACATTAACAAGTACTAATTATTTGATTAATAAAGACGGAACTATTGTTGAGCGTATTAAGGCTAGTTGGGACGAACCTACTTTAAAGTATGTAAGATTTTATGAGATAGCTTATAGAGCTGAAGAAGATAGTCAGTATACTATTATCGCTACTAACGATACTAACTTTGTAATTTCTCCTGTAAATTCTGCAGTTTCTAATACTAGTGATGTGAACTCAGCTACTAGTGGTAAATACTATGTAAAGGTAAGAGCAGTATATCCTTCAGGCAAGAGGTCTGATTATGCAGTACCTACTAATGGTGGATTTCCTCACCAAGTTGTAGGTAAGACTGCTATACCTAATGTACCTGCTTCATTTGCTTACGCTCAATCGGCAGACTATACTAGACAATTCTTATTTACTGCTCCTGCAGATAAAGATGTTAAAGGGTTTATAATAAAAGTATCTACAAACGCTAACGCTACTTGGGATAATATGGATGCTATACATACAGGGCATTTAACAGTATCACCTTTTGAAACTAAATCGTTACAAGCAGGCACTTATAAAATGTCTATAAGAACGCTAGACACATCTAATAATTTAAGTAATGAATTAACTCTTTTAAACCAAGTAGTTACTGACGACCCTAATGTAGATATATTAAATGCCTACTATCCTAAGTTATTAGGGTGGACTAATGTAGGTACTATTACTAATGGTAGTGTTAATATATCTAACGAAATAGATTCTGTAGCAGGTAGTGACGGAGAATGGCAAGACTTAGGTAGTAAAACTTGGGCTCAGTATACTCAATGGGGTTTTGCTTCAAGTACAGTTACATATACTGCTAATGGTTTTGAGTTCGGTACTGCTTTAACATTTAGACCTATTATACAAGCTAGTGTTATAGGTACTGCTTCTACAACTATACAATATGTACCTGAATCAGTTTCAGGCAATAGTGGCTATTCATCTAGTGACTATGGGGCATTAGTTAATGGTACTTTTGTATCAGGAGCTAGTAGTAATATAACTGCAACTAATCAAATAACTGCTAAAGCTATTAAATTCTCTACTACTGTTACAGGTGTTAATGCTACTATACAAACAATCGGTTTATTATTAGACGGAAAACAAAAGACTGAGTTAATTAAAGACTTAAATACTAGTACACTAACACAAATAGGTGGTACTGCAGGACACGTTAAAATACCTTTGCAGACTTCATTCGCTCAAGTTAATACATTAACTATCGCATTTAACAACGCAGGTGGGGGTATGAGTTATGAAATTATTAGTAAAACATCTACAACTAATAACTTGCTAACACCTACAATAAAACTTTATAATAGTAGTAACGCTAACACAAACGCAACTATAGATATAACAGTAACAGGTTTCTAATGACAGCATTTCCTTCAGGCAGTATTAATACAGAACATTTAGACTCAGCAGTAGATAGCCCTTCTGACGCTCGTGCTGATTTATTGACTGCTATACAAAAGCTAAACGCTATTATAGCTTCTATAGACTCAAACTTCGGAGTAGCTTCATTAAATAGTAGTGGTAAGGTTAAAAGTTCACAAATGGATTTAGACTCTAATGACTTAGCTGATAATTGTATTACTACTAACTCATTACAAAGTAACTGTATTACTAATGATAAAATAAAAGATAATGAAATAACATTTACTAAGACTACAGGGATAGTAGACAACTCTACGACTTTAGGAGGGGCTAGTGCTAGTGATAATAAAGTAGCTACACAAAACGCAATTAAGACTTATTTTTTAGCTCAAGGTTCTGCTTTGCCTGAAGCTAATCTTTCTACTACAAGTAATACATTAGATACTGTTAGTACAGGTTATTCATCTACATATGAAACTGTTTCAGGGTCTACTAATTTAATTAAAATAAAAGAAGGAGGATTTTACGGAATTATTTTATATAAAACTTCAGGAGTAATAGAGGTAGAATTTGAGGAAGAAGGTTGGTTTTGTAAAACTAATATAAATGCTACTTGGGCAAATAGCTATAGTAGTGTAATGAGAAAAAAATTAAAACTAGAATCTTCTGATGACAGGTTAACAGCTTTTGTAGCTATAGGAGCTAATACAACAGTTAAGTTAATATCTACAGGTGGTACCTCTAACGCTACTGCAAAAATAACACAAATAATAAAAGAATTTTAAAAATGAGTTTACCTAATGGCAATATAAGTGAAGCGAATGTAAATAGTTCAAGTGATTTAGTGGCTAACGCTAGAACTGATTTATTAGATTTAGTTACACAGTACAACGCTATCATTAATATGGTAAATCAAAATAGTGGAGTACCTAAACTTTCAGGAACTGCTAAAGTAGAATCTACTCAATTAGTAGGGGCAGTTAATGCAGATTCTGTAAATAACGCTATAGTTGAAACTAGGCATTTCCCTACTGCTAATAGTTCTACATTAGGAATAACTAATGCTAAGGTTTTAAATGGGACTATAACAACAAGTAAAATATATAACGCTACTACTAGTGGTACTAATGGGTATAGTACTTCAACTACATTAAATAGTTCTTCTGAAAGTACAATAGTACCTACACAACAAGCAGTAAAAAGTTTTATATTTGATAATGCTAATGCAGGTACTTTTGATTATGCGATATATACTAAGAGTAGATATACAGGAGGAAGTAATACTTTCAGTAATATATCTACAAGCGATAGTTCAAAATTTGTTAGAACTGATGGCAAGGCACAGGTTAAACAAAATGGTTTATACTATATAGCTTTATACGGTGATATACGGTGGGATAGATACAACTATATGTATGATGACGACCCTGAAAACACTTTATATCTATACCACAATACTACTGCAAACGAACTTGTTAGAGATTATTCTTACAACCCTAGATTTGATAATTTAATACGAAATATGCCACAGTATATTTACGCTACTACTAATCAAACATTTTTTTGTGGCTTTGACGGTGAAACAGATACAGGCGTAGAAGGTCCACATACTGCTAACTTAAGATTTGAAATAAGATTATTGAAGGAAGTAACACTATGACTATACCTAATACTGCATCTACGGCTAATTTAAACCAAGTAACTGATAAACCTAAAAACGCTAGGGCAGATTTATTAAATACTTGTAATGGCATTAATCAATTAATTAGTGGTTATAATTTATCTAATGGCTTAGTAGCATTAGACTCTAACGGGAAAATTGATAGTAATAAATTAAATGGGCTTATTACACAATCAGCTTTAAACGGAAATGTTTTTCAAGCTAGTAATATAAAAGATAGTAATGGTAGTTCTACAGGAGTAGAAAATGAACACTTTAGAAACTCGACATTAACTTACGATAAATTTGCTCAGATTAGCTCAGATAATACCCTAGGAGGCAATAACTCTTCAAATACGATACTACCCTCACAAAAAGCAGTAAAGACTCATATAGATACACTACCGACTGTTACTTACCCTAGTGCTACTTATTCTATGAGTAATATGTCAGGCTCAGGTACAAGTAGATGGTACCAAGCTCCTAACGCTACGCTAAGTACAAATCATTCTAATATATACACAACTACAACAGGAAACCCTTACCATAGTTACTATGGGTATATGTACGGAGGTAATAGAACAATTATTAAAATTAAACAGGCAGGGTGGTATTATATAGATTGGGAACTAACTGTCTCACATTCTAGTTCAGGTACATATAATGATGGTTCTTATAGTTATGCCTACGGAGTAGAAATGATATTAAACCCTGCAGGCTATCACATAAACCCTATAGACCAAAATGCTTTTAGGTTTAATAATACTGAGAATAATACTACAACTGCATTAAAGATACAACATATTAGAGAATCTAGTAGCTCCGCAGTACCTGCTACAAAAAATTGGAAATGTCACGGAATATTATACATAGGTACTAATGATGCGTTTACTCCTATGACTACTTCTAGAAGAGCTAAAGGTAGTTATTCAGTTACTAATCACAAAATAAAAATGCAACAGTTATTTACAGCTCTATAAATTTCGTTAGTAAGTTTGCGTAAGGGTTAATTTGCCCTATTTCCCTCAAGGTCACATACTACCTGAGTAAAACTTATAAAAGTATGTATATTTACACACACAAAAAACCCTTCCGTTTAAAGAAGGGTTTATTTTTTTTACATTGACCAATATGATTCTGAAGAAGGTGAGCAGTAATGTGGTCTGTCGAACCTTTCTAAGAATTTGTTATTACGGTCGAAGTAGTGCTCCCTTTCGATATATGTTTTTTGAAGTTTCATCCAAGTTGATTTTTCTTCGTATTGTGAATAAAGGGTGTCGGGGTTATCGTTTTCGTTAAGAGTAATATCGAATTGAGAAACGA
>CEVG01012971.1_pt1 | contig 22661 bp, 36 predicted proteins | sample 356511 | NCBI WGS metagenome assembly CEVG01 (sample SAMEA2623426, study PRJEB7988) | marine metagenome | biome: marine biome (ENVO:00000447); feature: surface water layer (ENVO:00002042); material: "saline water (ENVO:00002010), including plankton (ENVO:xxxxxxxx)" | depth 5 m | reverse complement strand
CTCAATCATTACAAGAAGTCGCAACCGGAGCCGGTAAAACTATTATTACTGCCACCTTAAGCAACATCACAGACACGTACGGACGTAGTCTGGTAATTGTTCCTAATAAAAGTCTAGTCACGCAGACTGAGGAAGATTATATTAACTGTGGGTTGGACGTAGGTGTTTACTTTGGCGACAGAAAAGAACTAGGCAAAACTCATACAATATGTACTTGGCAGTCTTTAAATATATTAGACAAAAAATCTAAAGACGGCGAAGCATTATTGAGTCTTGCAGAGTTTCTTGAAGGTGTAAGTACAATAATTATTGACGAAGTACATCAAGCAAAAGCTGAAGTACTGAAAAAATTATTAACACAAAACTTACGCAATGCACCTATACGATGGGGACTAACTGGCACTATTCCAAAAGAAAAATTTGAATTTGAAAGCATACATGCAAGTTTAGGTCCTGTGATAGGTCAAGTTACAGCAAAAGAATTACAAGACAAAGGAGTGCTTTCTAACTGTCATGTAAATGTTGTGCAACTTATAGATACAGTAGCACACAAAAATTATCAAGAAGAATTAAAATATCTTGTCACTAATAAAGACAGGATAAATTATTTAGGCAAACTGTTAAATACAATATCACAAACAGGCAATACCCTTATATTAGTGGACAGAATATCTGCTGGAGAATTACTTCAGCAGTTAATCCCTAATAGCGTTTTTGTTAAAGGCGATGTCAAACTAAAAGATCGAAAGGAGGCATATGACGAAATTAACGAAGGAAGTAATCACGTGGTTATCGCGACCTATGGAGTTGCGTCGGTGGGAATTAATATTCCACGTATTTTTAATCTCGTGCTTATTGAGCCTGGTAAGTCATTCGTTCGTGTAATCCAAAGTATCGGTCGTGGTGTGAGAAAAGCTAAAGACAAAGATTTTGTGCAAATATGGGATCTTACATCTACATGCAAATTTGCAAAAAGACATTTAACTCAACGTAAAAAATTTTACAAAGAAGCAGAATATCCCTTCAGCATTGAAAAGGTTGAATGGAATTAAAGGAATAATATATGAGAATATTAACATTAGAGGATAAGTGTTTTCCATTAACCAACTTACCTGATGAACTTGAAGAAGATATAAGATTTGCAGTATTAGATAATAGTGATCCAAAAGATCCTGATTTCTTTTTTATACCGCTAATTTTTCTTGAAAGTTTTAATGCACCAGCAATGGTTTTAGAAATAGCTGGTAAAGAAATAATGATGCCATTAGATTGGTCTATTGCAGTTGGCGATAGTACTAGTGGAAATGATATAGAAGTTCTTCCCTTAACTAGTATTAACAATAGGGGATTCGAAGCTTTCTTATTCAATCCTATATCTAGTTACAAGATCGATTATGGAGAAATAAAAATTACCAATTTTTACAATGATGTAAAATGGTATTTTCCTAAAGTAAAAAACGGACAATTATTAGCAGTTCCTATTACTGAAGGAGACAACCCGCTTTGTGCATATTTTATCAAAGAAATATCACGCCAATCAGAAATAATAGATTATGGTTTAATATTGTAAAGGAGACGAAGATGAAAGCAGGAAAGATATGGGGTCAGACAGAATTAATTCATGCAAATGGTGTACTAGAATTTCACCGTATTGAATTTAATGCTGGCTTTAAATGTTCAGAACATGAGCATAAATTTAAATGGAACGGATTCTTTGTTGAATCGGGCAAAATGATTGTCCGTGTTTGGCAAGATGACCAAGAAGGATTAGTTGATGAAACAATTCTTGGTCCAGGTGACTTCACTCAAGTGAAGCCGGGCAAAGTCCATCAATTTGAAGGTTTAGAAGACGGTGTCGCTTTTGAACTTTATTGGGCTGAGTTTAATCATGACGACATTGTTCGTCGAACAGTTGGCACTAAAATATAACGGAGAAAAAAATGTTAGAAAAACTCTTTGGGCTTGAAAAAGCCAAAACTACCGTTAGGACAGAAGTAATGGCAGGTATCGCAACTTTTCTTACGATGGCTTATATTACTGTAGTCAACCCAGCTATTCTTTCAACAGAAGGAACAGGTATGGGCTTTGGCGCTGTCTTTACGGCAACTATCATTGCCGCAGTGATCGGTACCCTGATAATGGGGTTATGGGCTAATTGGCCTGTAGCACTAGCACCAGGTATGGGACTTAATGCGTTCTTTACGTTTGGTGTAATCTTTGGAATGGGTTATACATTCCAACAAGCATTGGCAGCAGTATTTGTAGCCGGTATTGTGTTTATCGGACTGAGTGTAACACCAGCTCGTAAATACATTATTAATAGTATTCCCAAATCAATGAAATTGGGTGTAGGTGCAGGTATTGGGCTTTTTCTAGCCATTATTGGTTTGAAAAATGCAGGCGTAGTAGTTGACAATCCAGCAACACTTGTAGGGTTAGGCGATGTTGCAAGTTGGCCTGTGTTACTAACAGGACTTGGTTTTGTTATTATGGCAATGCTTGACAAACGTAAAGTACCAGGTGCAATTATTATTGGTATTCTTGCAGTAAGTATTATTGCTTGGATTTTTGGTATTGCTGATCTAAACGGATTTGCAGGTGCTATTCCTAGTCCAGAACATGCTTTTAGTTTAGACTTTAGTATGATTGCTACCGCAGGATTTATTGGTACTGCTTTTGCATTTTTGTTTGTTGACTTTTTTGATACGGCAGGAACACTTACTAGTGTTGCTAATCTGACAGGAAAAGTTAATGATGATGGAGAAGTAGAAGGTATCGATAGAGCCTTACTAGCAGACTCTGTAGCTACTTCAGCAGGAGCCTTAGTTGGTACATCGAATACCACATCGTATATTGAAAGCGGTGCAGGAATCAAAGAAGGTGGTAAAACAGGATTAACGGCTGTAACAGTAGCAGTATTGTTTGCGGCTTGCTTATTCTTTGCTCCACTAGCACAAAGTATTCCAGCATTTGCAACAGCACCAGCATTAATCTTTATTGCCACATACTTTTTACGTAACATTGCAGACATTGATTGGGATGATGTTACTGAGTATGCACCAGCAGTATTAGCGGCTGTGCTTATGCCGTTGACTTTTAGTATTGCTCATGGTATTGCATTAGGCTTTATTGCTTATGCAGTTATCAAAGCACTTAGTGGTAAGTATGATGAACTTAATGCAGGTAGCCTAGCTATAGCCGCAATAAGTGTAGTTTATTTCGTAGCCGTGTAAGGAGAACATGGTTGTCGAGATTGATTCCAAATCAACCTTTGATATACGAGCGGGCCAACGGTGTTGTGTTCGCTCGTTATCGAGACCCCCCACACAATACAATTCCTAGATGGATAGTTGGAGGAGATCCAAACGCGATATCTAGAGAAACTGGTGATTTATTTTCCCATGCTGAATGGAGGCATATGTTAAAACTTGCTCAAAATCATAAAGTATTAAAAAAACAACTTGACAGAATACTGTTAATGTATTATACTATAAAAGATGCAGAAGAGCTTAAAGAATAAAATTTTAATATTAATGTGTTTGGCAATGTTAACCGCTTGCCAATCTGTAAAAGAACAAACTTCTACATTATCCAAATTTTTTGAAGCATTAGGATCGGGCGATACATCGGAAATAGAAAAGGTAGATCCTAATTATTGTACAGATGACGGATGTCCAGATTTTTATAAGGATGATGAAGAATGGGACGAATTGGAGAAATGACGATAGAGCCTATAAAAGAAAAATTAGATGATAAAATAAAAGCTCTTAATTCTACAAGGGTGTTTAAAAAAGTGACACCTAAAGGAGATTTAAGTTGGTATGTTAAATGGGCCTCTAGTGCTTTAATATTAATTGCCGTAGCCGCAAGAAGTGCTGGCATACCTTTAATTGATTTATGGTTTAGTTTTGCAGGAACACTTGGCTGGTTATGGGTAGGAATGCTTTGGCATGATAGAGCTTTAACAATGCTTAACGGCACACTTGCAACAATTTTATTAATGGGCTTATTTAAATATTATTTCGGAGCAGTATGATGAAACATAAAAATTTAAATTATGCAATTTGTATTCCTGCAAGAATGGGTAGTACTAGATTTCCTGAAAAACCTATTGCTTTACTTAACGGAAAACCAATGGTAAAAAGAGTTTATGACAGATGTAAGGAATCAGGATTTCCCGTATATGTTTTAACAGATAGCAAACGTGTGCATAGTTTATTTCCTGAAGGCGACTGCTTTTATATGGAGAAATATTATGATAACGGCACAGAAAGATGCTCTGCTTTTCCTATGCTAGATTCTTACGATGGTATTATCAATGTTCAAGGTGACATGCCAGACATAACAGTTGAAATAATTAAAAGTATTGCAAATGGACTTGCTTTGAGCGAGGACGTTGTGACCGTGTATACAAAGATGAATAAGGACTTGCAAAAAGATCCTAATAGTGTTAAACTTATACATACAGATAACAAAGCACATTGGTTTTGTAGATCTAGTCTTGAGTATGGTTCACATCATCTTGGTGTATACGGATATACAAAAGAAGCACTAACAAATTACAAAAATTTGATGCAATATACAGAAGAGCAAATTGAAAAATTAGAACAACTGAGATGGTTACAGAATGGATACAGTATGTCTGTGTTTGAAGTTGATTTTAATGGCATGGAAATAAACACTCCTGAGGAACTTGAAGAATGGCATCGCAGAAACTCCCAATAAAAGATATACTAGCGGCAATTGATATGAATGCCAAAAATGTATGGAAAGAACTTTCTATTGAAGAACGTAAACAGGTGTCTTTTTGGCTTCTTAATCGCTATATAAGCGCCGTACAAGGGTCTAGAGAAGAAATGGAGCTCGCAGTATTCAAAACAAATGAATACTACAATAAGCACTTTAATACAATAGGTGTAGGTAGAGAAAATGGACATCAAGAACTTATGTGGCAACTGTTATGTATGAGCGGTGCTTGGGGTAAAATAAAATTCCATCCGTATATAGGCTTTAAGAAAAAAGGCGCCAATAATAATGCTGTAATAAAATTTTTAGAACAAATTTACCCTAACATGAAACAAAAAGAGGTTGAATTACTTGCTACAATATCTACAAAAAAAGAACTTAAAGAACTTGCAGAAGAACACGGGATTGAGAATGCCAAGTTCTGAAAAACCATATGTATGCCAATATTGTGGAGCGGGCTTTACACGAGAAAAAACTCTCGCAGTACATATGTGTGAACAAAAAAGAAGAGCGTTACAAAAAAATGAAAAGCGTGTTCAATTGGGTTTATATGCATTCAATCAATTTTATAAATTAAGTGCAGGATCAAAAAAAGATAAAACATATGATGATTTTTGTAAGAGTCCTTATTATAATGCATTTGTAAAATTTGGAAGTTTTGTAAACAATGTGCGTCCTTTGTATCCAGAAAAATATGTTGACTATGTTGTTACTAGTGGTGTAAAATTAGACCATTGGTGCAGAGAGGAAATGTACGAAAAGTATGCTTTAGAGCTAATTAAAAAGGAAGGTGTACAAACAGCATTAGAACGTTCGGTCATTACAATGATGGACTGGGCTGACGAAAACAATAGTGTATGGAATCATTATTTCCATTATGTAAGTTTAAATCGGGCTATCTATCATATCAAAGATGGAAAGGTAAGTCCTTGGCTAATACTTAATTGTAAATCTGGTAAGCAAATGATGAGTAAGTTTAATGATGAACAATTAAGTATTATTTACAATGTTATGGATCCTCAGCATTGGGCTAGAAGATTCAAACGCCAAATTAGCGATGTTGAAACTGTTAAAGAAGTAGTAAGGGAAAGTAATTTATGAAACTAATATATCACCCGGATGAGTTTTTAGAAAAAAAATTAAAAGATGTAGATATCAAGAATCCATCTTTTGATCCTAAAGAATTAAAAGAAAATATGACAAACTTTATGCTTGAAAATCACGGCATAGGTTTAAGTGCAAGTCAGATAGGTATGGATGCACAAGTATTTGTAATGGGTGACACAAAAGAAAATGCTATACTTGTAATTAATCCAGTTGTATTACAACACACCGAAGAAACAACACAAGACATTGAAGGCTGTCTAAGTTTTCCTAATGTATTTGTAAAAGTAACTAGACCAAAAGAAATACTCGCAAAATGGTACGATGAAAATTTGAAAGAGGTAAGTACTAAGATATCAGGATACTCAGCAAAATGTTTTTTACACGAGTGGGATCATTTGCAAGGCATAACATTTAAAGATAGAGTATCAAAATTAAAATGGGATATGGCTAAGAAGAAAGCAAAAAAACTTGAAAGAAAATAATGGCGCATGAATTTAGACATCCTAAATATTGGGCTGAATTAAAAAGAAGACGCAAGGAATGGAAAGATCATACCTGTGAAATATGCAAAAAACAAGTTAGTGAATATGATTATAATAAAGAACACGGAAAGAAATGCAAGGAAAAAATAAATGCCTGATATAGATATAGACTTTGCAGATAGAGAACAAATTCTTTCTTTGATAGATCATAGAATAGCAAAATTAGATACAAACAAAAAACACAATACGGGTGTTTATGTAACAGAAATTCCACACAATCCCGTAGATAATTTATCGACAATTGACTATAAAGACGCAGAAGATCGCGGATACTTTAAGTTAGACTTTCTTAATGTCAGCATATACAAAGACATTAAAGACGAAGCCCACTTACAGACATTAATGGAAAGGAAACCAATATGGGAACTTTTGGAGCACAAAGACTTCGTAGATCAAGTATTTCATCTAAGCGGTCACAGCGATCTCTTGAAACGCTTGAAACCTACCTCGGTAGAACAATTGGCGGCGACACTAGCAATAATAAGACCAGCAAAGAGACATCTAGCAAGTCAGCCGTGGCCAACGATAATGAAAACTGTTTGGACAAAACCAAAAGACGGTGAATATTATTTTAAGAAAGCACATGCAGTAGCCTACGCCATGTCATGTGTTGTTCATATGAATTTACTATGCGAGCAATTAGATGAACATAGAAAAGTTTAGAAAATTTTTAGACGAGCTTGAAGTAAAATCAGAAAGAGACGAAACAGGCAAAACTATCTACGAAGAAGGTTATAAGTATTCCAAAAACTTTTGGAACTACTATAATGAAAAACAATTTTGCATACAACATATGGATATAGAGAATGTTAAAACTGTATGTGATATAGGTGCAGGTGTAGGATTATTAGGTGTGCTTTTAAATTATTGGTACGATATAGAAGTAGAAGCAACTGATGTAAAATCAACATTCGACGGTGGTTTGTACCAACAAATGTTTGCAAAAATGAAAACACCTCGACACTTGTTAGAAATAAAAAATAAAAAACCTATTGTATTACCAAAAAATTATGATATGATTACAATTACAAGATCAGTTTTTGATAGAGAAGAACTACCAGGTGGTTACGAGAACAAATATCCAGACGAATTATTTGACTATGAATATTTTATAAATGAGATTTTTAAATATACAAGTAGACTATTTTGGAAAACAAATTGGGGTAGTATAGCAAATAAAAAAGTATTTCCAGAGAGTGTTCAACCTTTTTTGTGGTGGCCTGAAAAAAATAGATCCGGCAAAGATAGATTAAGAAATAACTCAATGGCCAAGCCGTATCGAGCTTGGTATATTATATTAGATAAACAAGAGTGGGAGAATAGATGAATTGGGAATTTGAAGATTATAGACCAAATAAAAAACCAGAACTAGGACCTTGGCGAACATATATAGTGCCCAAAATCTTTGTTACAGATTATTTGGTGAAAATGTTTCTTTGGCTTTGGCTTTTACCGTTTTTGATCGGTTTTCAGATTACAGCAATTGGTTTGCTTTTTAATACTATTTTATTTGATTATATATACTACAGGTATATAAAATACGTTACTTCTTCTGGCGCCTAACTAATTGCACAGATTTACGCTTAATTCTCTTCACAGATAAATTACCTAAGTTTACAACAGGTCCTATAGTAATTTTAACATCTTTAGAATTCATTGACATCAAAGCGTACTGAAACTTTTCCATCTCAGCTCTAAGGAATATATTGATCGGAATCATTCTGTTTGATTCCCACCACCATATATCTCCTAATTCTAAAAATTGTTTTTTGTGTTTGTCATCTATAAGATCATTATATACGTACATTGTAGTGACGTATTGATCTTGATTTACAATTATACCTACATATTCTATACCACCATATGTAGCTACACTTATAAACGGGAAGTCATTCTCTATATTTTTTAGTAGCATTATTAATTTTTTATCCGATAAATACTAGCATGTCGCAGCTAATACCTAGATATTTAGTCAATAACAGAATCCAAATTGTCGCTAATGACTCAGGATTCATAACGGAGTATAGACCAGTGTACCAAAGACAAATAAAAATATATAAGAATATAGATAACAAATTACAATTTAGAATTTTAAATGCAGATCAAAAACCATTATCAATAAGTGGTTATACTGTAAAATTTACAGCATTTGATGAGAACAAAAGTTTAATAATTGAACACGATGCTACTGCTGTAACAGGAGATGATAGTGCCGCTACAAGAGGACTATGTACAGTCACCATTACAGAAAACGATTTACTTAATGTAAAAGATCAGTATCTAAGATATAACATACACCTAGTAGATTCTAATAGTGATAAAACAATAACATACTCAGATAGCTTCTTTGGAAATTCTGGTACTATTAAAGTAATATCTGATGCTATGCCTGGACCAAGAGATTCATATAGTTTTACACAATTTCAACAAAACGATGAAGAGAGTGAAATATTTTTCAGTGAATCAAGATCAGCTGAGCCGGCAATAAACGGAAATGAAGCACTACATACAGCCGCTATATATACAGATACATATATTGGAGATGTTGTAGTTCAAGCTACTTTGGATTCGGTAGTAACAGAATCTACACATTGGGGAGACATTGCTACTGTAACATTCACAGGTACAGAAACTACACCAATTCCTGTAAACTTTAATGGTGTATACAGTTATATTAGATTTAAAACTACAGCGTCACCAACCAATAAAATTTCAAAAATACTTGTTAGAAACTAGTTGACTTTTGCCATTTAAGGCGCTATAATAACACTATGAGTATTGTAGCCGAGACAGTTCTGACATATCTTCCGCCTAAGCGTAAAAAAACGCCTAGCGGTTGGATCTCCTTCAATGCTCCGTGTTGTCAGCATAATGGCCAATCCGTTGATACAAGACAACGAGGCGGCATCATACAAGAAGGTGATGCTCTAAGTTATCATTGTTTCAATTGCGGATTCAAGGCCAGCTGGCAGCCAGGACGTAATATATCTTACAAATTTAGAAACTTGTTGAAATGGTTAAATGCACCAGATGATGTAATTAATAAACTTGCACTACAAGTCATGCAAGAAAATGAAGGTGTACAGATTAAAAAACAAATTGTTGATCTACCGAAGTTTAATACTGTAGACTTACCTGATAACTCTATTGAAATTTCAAGTATAAAAGATTTTGACAAACATAGTATGGCTGTATTAAATTATATGGCTACAAGAAATCTAAACTTAGATGATACAAAATATTTTTGGTCATCTAACTTAGGCTATAGAGATAGATTGATTATTCCATTTTATTTTGAAAAACGTATTGTTGGGTGGACTGCGAGAACAGTATTAAATGATAAGAAACCTAAGTACTTGTCAGAACAACAACCAGGTTACGTATTCAATTTAGATGAACAAAGTCCTAACAAAGTTTTTACTATTGTATGCGAAGGTCCATTAGATGCAATACACATAGAAGGAGTTGCGTTGTTAGGAAGCGAAATCAAAGATCAACAAGCGATGCTTATAAACAGATTAAATAAAGATGTTATTGTCGTACCTGATAGAGATGAGGCAGGATCTAAATTAATTCAAGAAGCAATTGATTTAGGTTGGGGAGTTTCTATGCCCGACTGGGGTGAAAATATAAACGACATAGGTGAAGCAGTTAACAAACACGGACGTCTATATGCACTACATAAAATTGTTAGTGCTGTAGAAACAAGTCCTTTAAAAATAAGACTAAAGGAGAAAAAATGGTTTGGTTAAAAGCTATAATAGATATGGTAACCTTTCCTATCAAGTATTGGATCGCAAGATATGATGACTGGAAGGAAGAAAGAGAATATCAAAAAAAGATTAAGGCTATGAAGAAAAAAGATCCTTATATCTACAAATAGAAAGGAGAGTGGTTCAATTGATGACTGAATTTACAAAAGGTATAGTTAATGCTGTAAAACACAAAATGGATGAAAGTCTAGCACTAGCAATTATATTTTTTATAGGACACATACTAATTGCTATGTGTGTTGTAAGTGCTATTACAGGTGCAAGTATTTGGGAAGCAGGGGCAGTAGCAATCGTAGAGCCTGCAATAAACTCAGTATGGTTTTATGTGTTGCATAAATTATGGAAAAAATTTAAATCTTAGATTATGCTATGGAAAATTATCTAGACGCAGACTTATGGACAATTTTTCCAAACGTAAAACGTGTTGGTGTACAAGTTAGTGGTGGAGCAGATAGTGCTCTATTGCTTTATAATTTAGTCAAGTGTATAAATGAAGCTGACATATATGTTATAACCGGATCATTAAACACAGAAAATAATTTTAATGAACAATATGCAAAAGATGTAGTGCAAGAGGTAATAAGACTTACAGGCACAAAAAGTATTAAAGATCATATTTTTAAACGTCAGCGTAAGAGGGGTGAACAAGCTGGTACTGATCCAAATGTAATATATAGAAAAAGTATGTTACACAATGTTGCTAAGAAATATAATTTAGATCTTATGCTTAATGGTGTTACGATGAATCCACCAAAAGGAATATTAGATGAAGGCAGAGACAAACGTAGAGATAAGCCTATGCCTTTAAAAATTGAAGACGAATGGTTACTAGTACCAGTATTCAGACCGTTTGCACAAAACGACAAAAGAACAATAATGAAGCAGTATAAAAAATTAGATATTATGTCTTTGTTTGAAAAGACTTGGAGTTGTGAGGGCACCATAGAATCAACACAAAACTTTACTGTACCTTGTGGTGAATGTTGGTGGTGTAAAGAAAGACAATGGGCTATGGAGGAAGTAGTATGATACAATGGGGAATGGTTGGTAATAGCCATGATGCAAGTCTTGCTGTATTTGATGATGATAAACTTTTATGGGCAAGTCTAGCAAAAGACTTTTCAAAAGTTCCAAATGATCCAGACTTTAACTGGACACAGATAGAAGTTGCAAAACAAAGTTTTGGTCCGCCTTGGTCTATACAATGGTATGAAAAGCCTTTCTTAAAAACACTTCGCCAATGGAGAGCCGGACAAGGATGGTTGTTGAAAGAAAATAATATTCCTAATTACTTGAAACGTTGGGATTTAGATGTGCCTGTAAGCTATACAAAACATCATCTAAGTCATGCCGCATATGCATACTACACACAGCCACATGATGACTGTGCAGTAATATGTTTAGATAGTATAGGTGAATTTGAAACTCTTACAATATGGCATGGAAAAGATAATAAATTAAAAAAGATTCACAGTCAAGGATATCCACATAGCCTAGGACTTTTTTATAGTGCTATGACACAACGTATAGGATTAGTGCCACAACGAGATGAGTATCTTGTCTCTGAATGGGCAAAGAAAGGTGATGGTATTAAACTTATGCATACCATGCTACAAGAAATTATAAAGGTAAATCAAGATGCACATAAACCCTCTATACGCATGCGTGAAAACTTACATAGAGGTTGCATGTGGTGGAGACCTGAACTTACTTCAAAACAAGACATGTATGATATTGCTGCCGCTACACAAGCAGTATTTAATTATTGTGTAAAGATATTAAGCAACTATGCCCACTGGAAAACAAATCATGGTAAGGCTGTGGCTTTCGCAGGAGGCGGCGCCTTAAACAAAGAAGCAATAGGGCTAGTGGCAAAAGAATGGGAAAACTGTTGGGTACCACCAAATCCAGGCGATCCTGGTAGCTGTATAGGTGCTGTACTAGCACAAACAAAAACCAAAATAGAACTTGACAAACGATGGTATCAGAAGCTATAATAAACAAAAGACTTACAGAAGAATTTCCTAAAATGATGGAAGTTGTTTATAGCAATGTTTCAGATGAGGAGAAGAAGAGGGTGGTATATCAATATATAGATATATTAAAAGAATTAGAAAAGGTACTTAATGGCAACTAGACAAAATACAGATTATGGATATGATATACAAAAAGTATATCTAGAAATGATGCTTACTGATGCTGAAACATTTGTAAGATGTCAAAGTGTATTTGATCATAGAGCGTTTGATAGACGTCTACAAGAAACAGCAAAATTTTTAAATGACTACGTAAGTGAACATAACGCACTTCCTACTTTTGATATAATCAATGCCGCAACCAAAGCAGATCTAAAACATCCTGGTGAGTTAGCAGAAAATCATTATGATTGGCTACTAGCAGAGTTTGAAACTTTTAGTAGACACAAAGCACTAGAATCGGCGATACTGAAAGGTGCAGACTTGCTTGAAAAGGGAGAGTATGGTCCAGTAGAAGACTTGGTAAAGAAGGCAGTACAAATTGGATTGCAAAAAGACTTAGGCACAGACTATTGGAAAGATCCTAAGGCTAGACTAACAGCAATTAAAGATAATAACGGACAGGTTACAACTGGCTGGGCAAGTTTAGATAAAAAACTATTCGGTGGTTTCAATAGAGGAGAACTGAATATATTTGCAGGTGGTTCTGGTGCAGGTAAGAGTTTGTTCTTAGCAAACTTAGGAGTTAACTGGGCACTAGCAGGTATGAACGTTTTATACTTAACTCTTGAACTTTCTGAGAACTTGGTTAGTATGCGTGTTGATAGTATGGTTACAGATATTCCAACTCGTGATATTTTCAAATCAATAGATGATGTTGAGATGAAAGTAAAAATGATAGGTAAGAAGTCTGGGGCATTCCAAGTCAAGTATATGCCTAGTGGTAAGACTCCTAATGATGTAAGAAGTTATATCAAAGAATATGAAATTAAAACAGGACGCAAGATTGATGTGTTATTGATTGATTATCTTGATTTGCTTATGCCTAATGGTGCAAGGGTAAGTGCAGAAAACTTGTTTATTAAAGATAAGTTTGTATCAGAAGAACTACGTAATCTAGCAATGGAGTTGAATACAGTCTTTGTTACTGCGGCACAATTGAATAGAGGTGCAGTAGAAGAAATAGAATTTGATCATTCGCATATTAGTGGTGGCCTTAGTAAGATTCAAACTGCTGATAACGTGATTGGTATCTTTACAAGTAGAGCTATGCGTGAACGTGGTAGATATCAAATACAGTTAATGAAAACTAGAAGTTCTAGTGGTGTAGGTGCAAAAGTTGATCTTGAATTTGATGTAGACAGTTTGCGTATTAGAGATTTAGCAGAAGATGATGATTATCAAGAATTTAACAAACGCAAGTCAACAATTTATGATAGCTTGAAAAGATCATCTACAGCAGAACCTGCCAACGAAGAAGATGTTGATCCAAGCAAAGGAGATACTGTAGGAAAAATAAGGGCTGAAACAGATTCTACAAAACTAAGACAATTTTTAAATAATCTAGGAGATGAATAGTTGATACAACAATTAAAGAATCCTTGTACACAAAATTATCAACAACTACAAAATATAATATTTGAATCTGATATGACTTGGAACTATCATGATCCTATGAGCTTTCCAGGAGAAAATAGAGAGAAAGAATTACCATACTACAGTCATATGATTATGAGTAGACCTATGCCTGGGAAATCATATAGTTCAGTGACTAGTCCTTTGTTTGATTTAAGTTACAAAGTAATAGAAGAAATACTACAAGCAAACAATATCCAACTAAACACAATATACAGAATAAATTTAAATTCAACCTTTGACGGAGAACTAAAGCAATCAAGTTGGCATAAAGATTTAAGTTTTCCTCACTTTAATCTACTGGTTTACATGAGTATGTTTGAAGGCGGTGCAACTATGGTTAGGTACAAAGATGATCAGAAAAGTTTTGAACCTAAACCCAATGATGCAATTATATTCGATGGCAACCTAGAACATTGTCATTTAACACCAACATCAGGTAGAAGGATAACCTTAGTAGTCAATTATCTATAATCTTTTTTCTGTTGTCGGTGTTTTCCAAAATATAAATACTCTTGCACAAGAGTGCATTAGGCATAACAAGACACGCAAGAGGCTAAAATGGCAACAGATTTAGAAAACATACAAAGGCTATTAGATAGATTTAAAAGGCCTATCCCACCCGGAAACATATATCAAACTCGGTTGGCAGAAGAATTTGAATTAATTCTTAACCAGCGTTTCACTGATTACTTCATACAAATCTGCGACATCATAGACTTAACTACAGACCTTACTCATATGACTAGAGGCTCTGCTGGTAGTAGTCTTGTATGCTACCTATTGGGTATTACAGATGTAGACCCTATAGAGTGGAGTATACCTGTGGCACGGTTTATGAACCCTTTGAGGGACGACCTGCCCGATGTTGATATAGACTTTGAACATTGGCGTCAAACAGAAGTAATGGAACGCATATTCAAAAAGTGGCCAGGCATGACGGCAAGGTTAAGCAACTATGTGACCTATAAGGAAAAGTCAGCCCGCCGAGAAGCTGCCAAGCGACTTGGAGCCACAGGTAATCTTCCTCGTAACTTTACCTACGATTCAGTAGGCGTAGACCCTAAAGAAGCCAAACGTATAGAAGGCAAACTGATGGGTAAGAAAAGAGCAATATCAAAACATTGTGGAGGCATAGTAATGTTTACAAGGCAATTACCAAAATCACTAATATCACAAGACAATCAAATATTATTAGACAAATATGAAGTAGAAGACTTAGAACATCTAAAGGTTGATATACTAGCCAATAGAGGACTGAGCCAACTGCTAGAAATAGATGGTGTAACACAACTGAGACACTATCCCAAAGAAGACAAAGCCACCAGCGACTTGTTGAGTCGCGGAGACGTGCTAGGAGTAACACAAGGTGAATCACCAGCAATGCGTAGATTGTTTAGAGCAATCAAACCTAAGTCAGTATATGACTGTGTGTTCGCTACTGCTATGATACGTCCGGTTGCAATGAGTGGCAGACAAAAAGCGGCCATGTTCCAAGACTGGTCAAAAGAAGTAGTACAGGATTCGATTGTATTCGAAGATGATGCTATTGACATTATATCAAATATCATAGGCGTAGACATGTATGAAGCTGACATGTATCGAAGAGCTTTTGCAAAAAAGAATGATGAGAAAATACTTGAGTTTGTAGAGCGTTTAGGAAACAACCCTCGCAAAGCAGAAGCAATGGCCGCACTACAAGAACTGTCAGGGTTTGGCTTATGTAGAGCCCATGCAGTAAACTTAGGTAGGCTTATATGGGCCTTGGCATATCAAAAAGCACACAACCCCGAAGACTTCTGGAGGGCTAACCTCAAACATTGCCAAGGGTCATACAGACCCTGGGTGTATCAATGCGAAGGTCATCGCAAGGGTCTAACGGTAAAATCAGGTTGGTGGACACAGGGTTTCCCCAAAGGCATGGGGGTCAAGCAACAGTGGTTGGATCATGTAAGCTACGCCGGAGTAATAGCCAATGGTAGGGTGTTTAGAGGCAAGAACGGTAAATGGGTTACATTCTTGACCCTTGGTACAAACTATGGAGAATACATAGACGTTACTGTACAGAAACCTCTAGGGTATCGAGATGGTGACATAGTTGCAGGTCAGGGTGTGGTAAAACATCAGAACAATTCAGACTACATAGAAAGCAGATCACACAAGGTACATTCTTTTTCAAGTTGGAGTAACAGAGGCCAAAATAAATATTGATATGACAAACATTACATTTATTTTTTTAGCAACCTTATTTTACATTTCGGAACCAGCCAACAAAGAAAATCTATACAGTTGGCAAATAACTTTTGACAGCTATCAAAGATGCGAACAGTTTTTTGATGGCTATGGAGATAAACTGCTAAACGGTGTTGTTGATCATGGCACAAAGAAGTTTGGCGAGCCAGTGGGTGTTGAATACCTAAGCTGTGCAATGGTAGAAGTAAGTCCTAGTCTAACTCAACCCAGAGTAATAGGACAAAAGGTTATGTATCAACAATGAAAAATTTATGGATCTTTGGAGATAGCTTTAGTGTACCCAGTGAAGCTATTTTCAAAAATTGGGTAGACTGGCAATGGTGTGTGCAGTTGAGCGAAGCCATGAACCTCACGCTGAAATGCAAAGGAGAGTTTGGTGTAAGCAATGATTGGATACTAACCCAATTCAACATGCACATGCAGGACTATCAAGCAGGTGATGTGGTAATTGTACAGACCACACAGGCCAATCGCTATTGGTACTTTGAAAAGAAACCCTTTGTAAGCAATCCGTTTGGTATGCGTGATAACATGGTTGAAAGAGGCATACTAACTGCCAAAGAATCAGAAGCCATGCAATCCTATATCAAACACATACACTCAGACACCAAAGACAATCTTAGACAACAGTCATACTATGCCTATCTTAATACTATGAGATGGGTACTGGGACACAATCAAATAACCATGTACATACTGCCAGGCTTTGATCAGCCATCGCAGTTTCCTATAGCAGTACCTGGTGGAGATATCATAGGTTGTATGCAACATGTAAGCAAGGATGAGTTTATATCTCATGATCACGGAGAAGCATGGTACGCACAGGACAGCCTACCAGACCAAAGACTGAATCACATGTGTCGTGACAACCACGACATATTCGTGGACAAGTTCATCAAACACATGGACGGTGAAAGCCTTGACTTTCTACAGGGTTGGCGACGAGAGTTCCTCAGCATTGAAACACAACAGGCCGATCAACTAGCACCAAGCACAATTACAGCCAATATATAGTAGGTAACAAAATGCAGTATTTGATCTGCGGCTTGTATAAACCAATATAGACTGCGATTCCAACGTTGCATGTCAACACCAGTGTGTCGTTCATATGCTTGTATGATTCTGTGCTTGGCAAAATCAATGTGCCAATGTGCTAGGAAGTCTGCCACAGCTAGAGCCACTGCTAGTTGTACATCAGCAAACAGCAGCAGTACCGCAAGTGTGGCAACTCCGTGCTGTGCATAGTGTGGCCAACCACCCGTGTATAGGCCTTTGTTGAGACGCAGATAACTCTGCAGGAATAGATCGCATAGTGCGTGTTTTACTGTGAGCAACAGGAATATTGCAAGTGCTGTCATTGTAGCTGATCCTTAATAACTGTATTTACTCTATACATGATATAACCACGGATACAACTGTTTACCCCAACCCAGTGTTCCCCAACGTTTATCCCAACGTTCACTCCAATTTCTTAGTACTGCTAAACTGGTTGCATCACCCTTCATTGTGTTTAGCCCTGGAGTATCTGCTGGTAGTGCAAGAAGTCCTTGGGGTACCATTTTTAGATTTGCCCACATAGGAAACACAACTGGCGTGGTATACATGTTGTCAAATATTTCTCTTGCTTCCGCATAGTCTTCTACGGTCCACGGTGTCATAGACCAAGCAATCTTAACATCATAGTTCATGTTGTAGTATTCAAATTTACGAACCACTCGTTCATAATCACTGTTCCTACGAAACCAATCGTAACGACTTCTAAGTCCATCTACACTAATATCAATGCGAATGTTTTTATAACCTTCCCAAAGATGTTCCCAGGGTTTGCCAAGACCATTTGAAATGTAACGTAATTCTAAATGACTGCGATCTAAATCTTTGATACCTTCTAGTATACGCCAATGTTGCGTGTCATGCCAAGGTTCGCCACCTGTGAACTTGATCCATTCAAGTTGTGGTAATACTTCTCTGAGATCTCGTATGATTGGTTGTATGTCTTCTACTGAACGAATAACACCTGAGCCACCGTTGCGCCATTTGTTGTGTTGACTGCTAAGGGCAGGTCCACAATGGGCACATGCTAGTTGACATACGTTTGAAAGTTTGAACTGTATTGCTTTTAGTTCTCCTGGATCACCTAGTATGGGTTGCCCAGTACGCAGACTTGCTTGACCTGCATTTTCTAGTTCCCTACAACGTGAACAGTATGGTTCAGTTTGATCACTGTAACCTGTTTCAAGATTTTTTCTAAGTTGTTGTAGTTTGATGGATTGCCATGCTTGCAACATACCATTTTTGACGGGTGCAATTCTTGCACTTTCTCTTGGTTCTGTACAACAGGCTCTGGTGTACCCATCTGTTTCAACTACCAGTATGTTGTCGGCCCAACCACATCTCATACTGTATTTACACGGGGCGGGTGTGCAACAGCCGCGAAGCGGTTAACGCAGAAAAAGCACGAAGTGTTTTCGCAGAAAAAAGCGGTAGCAAAAATTTTACAGTACACAACTACTATTCACACATATAAATTCTGTTTCGCGACAACCTGTACGCAACACCCCTAGCATAGCCCTGCAAATAGTCTTAAATAGCGGATTCCGTTTTCGTGGCTCTTTAGAAAAGGTTTTAGATGTGTTCTACGGTGTATTCCGTGCTGCCACTTAGATACAACGTAGCATATGTGTAGTCCCTTGAGTTCTCAAACGTAATAGTATTGTGTTTGCTCTGTGTGCAGTATATACCACGTGCGGCTAACTCTATGCAACATGCATACGTTATGTCATCTTGGTACTGTTCGTTGGTGTATACCAGCCTGTCAAACTTTTCTATATAGACAGCTGGCTCATCAAAGTTAAGGCGTAGTGTGTACAGTTGATACATAGTTTCTCTCTTATATATTTAACTGTTATACAGTATCATGATCGCAAATTTGTTAGAACTGCTCAAGGTCTGTACACACTACTAGCACGATAATGATTTAGTCAGTGCTATTGTATATAATTATCCATACTAGCACATAACCACCCTAAAATAGCATAAATATGCGTATGTTACAGATACTATGGGCACTGACCCTAACAGTATGTAATTCAGGAGAGTGTGTAAGCCAACGTATAGATTTATACGACAAGCAAAGCACATGTTTAACAGTACTAGCAGAATATCAAAAAATGCCTAGAGATAGGAACAGTCGATGGGACTCTGTTGAGTACAAGTGTAGAATGTTTAACGCACTAGAAACTTAGGCTATGTTTACAGAACGTGGTTTATTGGTTATCAGCTTTGTGCTATTGATCGTTGTAGGTGTTTACATATACGAACGTGAAAGCAAAAGCTGTACATGCGATCCTGTTATTGAATACTGGCACATCAACTTTTAACTGTAAGTACACGAGCGTTCATAAGACGAGCAACCGTGCCATGACGATCATGCAAGCCTTGTGCTAGTATGGTCATGGTCTTTTGCCACTGTTCATGCACAGTGAGATCTCTTGAGTCGGGAGGTCTTGTGAAATAATCAACTAGAGCTTCATACTGCTGTCTGCGTAGCCTACGACAACGTTTGATTATCTGTATGCAACGCATGAGGTCAAGCTTCTGTGCTATTGTAAGTCTGCGATCGTTGTTGAGTTCTACTTCCCGTATCAAACGGTTGAGTGATAAGTGCTTCACACAGTACTTATCCGAAATGGGTTTTTAGCCCAAAAAAATTGCCGCGTATTTTTTTCTAGGGAAGTACTTACAGATTCTGGGTGGTGATTCTAACTCACCCCATTTTTTTGGCTTAAGGACCACTAAGCCCAAATTGATTTTTGCGTATATAGCCCCGAGTGCCCCCGAGCCGTGAGAAATAAAAAAAGGCCCCGAAGGACCTTTTTCTTTTTGATTTTTTTATTTTCTAGTCTGCTCGACTGCCGGCACTTGCATCAATGCCTGCGGCCCTTAGTGTGTCAGCGTATGCATAAGCACCCTGCTCTTTGCAGTCCATGCTCTGCCCTCTGTGCTGTGCTGGATCCCATAGTGTCATAGTCTTTGGTCTATGGCTCTTACGGAAGCCCACCGCCGCTAGTTGTTTGGCCAACTGTGAGTTAGTTCTACCCACGTTAACATCTACCCAAGCAAAGCCACAGTACATAGGCTCACCATACTCGTTGCCTCCTGTCTTAGCGTTCCAATCTGCTAGGAACTTGCCCACAGCATTCTTGGCGTTCTGTGTTGCTTCGATGTGTAATTGCTCTATATTCATGTCAAGTCCTCCTTATATAGTTTGACGTGTTTGGATTGCATCAGCGTTCTCAAAGCCCATGCCAGCTACACGGAACAGCTCTCCGCCTACTCGCATATAGTCTCCTACTGATGTTGATCTGTGTCCCCACTGTTTACCAGCTTCATCTGTATGCAGGGGCTTCACTACAGTTACAGCATCATTGCCGTCTTGTGGCATCTTCATGCTCCAGCTGTCCATGATGTTCTGCGTCCATCTGTATGCATACTCAAGTCCTGCATCGATCTTGCCCACATACTCTACAGTGGCTACGGTCTCTGCTTGGTCTTCAAACGCTGCGTGGATTACTTCTATCTTCATATTGCCCTCTTTCCTAATTGTTATACTAAGAGTATACAGTCAAAAATCCTAAAGGTCAACCTTTATTTTACCAATATCTATGCGGGGATAAAAAGGATGGTAGGGCGGAGTCTTAAGGGCATCTGCTCCGCCCTACCTTGTGCGAGCCAGCTACGGAGGGCAATCACGTAGTCTTGGGCTCTAGCACATTCGGTTCGAACTATGCATGCTTCATCACTGTGTTCTCAGCCATTGCTTCCCACTTGTCCGGGAATGCCTTAGCTAAGTCAGCAACCTTGAGCACGGTTCTCAAACTCAATTCTCTTAGACGTGCCTTGTTGGATTCGCAGAACTCTACGATCTCATCAACCACGTCGTTGCCCAATTGATACTCATCAAGCATACCGTCTTTGGTGATCTGCTTGATACGCAGCATCTTCTCTCTATCAGTATCGATAGTCAAGTCAATGTAGTGACACCTGGACTCTAAAGCTTCTAGGTGATCTCTCATCTTCTTCGACTTAACGTTATCGAACTTGATGTTGGTGATGAATATCGCACCACCCTTGAATTCGAAACTGTCCGGCACACCTTCGTTTCTCAACTTGAACGAATCTGTGTTCCAATGGATAGTTCTGCTCTTCTTACTATCAAGAGCCGCCTTCAATATGTTAAGGCTGAGTTCGTCACTGAAGACCGAATCACAGTCATCAAAGACCAACACATTGTCCTTGTCGGCATAGTTGTACAATTTACAGTAGAGGCCTATTGCTGACATAGCACCCTTGACAACCTGATACTTGGGAGGCTTGTCACCCAGTGTAGCGATCAAGTCATGCTTACCAAGCACCTTCTCTACACCAAAGCTCTTGCCAACTCCTGGAGGGCCACTTACGATCATTGCTCGCACATCGCCCTTCTTGGTTGCTCGGGTCATGTCCTCGAGCATTTCGAATCGCTCACGTAAACGTTCGATCGTCTCTTCGTCCGTCTCCTCTCGCTTGGTTGTCTTTGCTGAACCTGCGTCCTCATATGAGTCAGCGCCAGCACAAGCGATCTTGATGTTCCTCTGTGGGAACCCAGCTACAGCCGCACCATCGACCGTAACGTAGCCGCCCTTGGCGCCTACCTTGAAGTGATCCACTAGTGGGAACACCATGCCTGCGAGGTCCACGTCGTTCCCTCTGATCTTGTACGTGCCTTCGAGTATTCTAATCTTTTCCATATTGCCCTCTTTCATTTGAAGTGTTAATTAATGCCTTATTGTCTTTATAGTATAGCCTCAGTTGATCTCAATGTCAACCCCTAATTTATTATAATCCTACCGAAGTGGCGAACATACTCAATATCCAATACATCGCCACCGCGAGAGTGATCCCTATGATCAATCCCTTCACGCTGCCTCCTTCTCTTTGTACCTCACGGTACTCTTCCCATAATTGGGACTTACCCTCATCGCAGTCTCCTGCTGAAACTGCTGGTACTCCTCGTCGTCGCCAGCCATGCCAGCTAACCACTCCCCCTCAGTCTCGTAATGGCATGGATACTCTTTCCAGCCAATACTGTTCTCGGAAAACGCCGCCATCACAAAGGCAACGGCATCCTGCAACCGCTCACAGTCGGATACAATGTAAGTGGTACCCGGCTTGAACTTCCAATACGCATTGCCGGAAGCAAACTTGCCGTCCTCTGCGTGTGCGCCATAGTTCTCTAAAACCTGTGTGTGGATTGCGAATTTTGTCATTTTGCCCTCTTTCTGTTTCCTTATTATGTTTATACTATAGCACCAGTTTATCTAAAGGTCAACCTTTATTTTGCCAAAAAGTCATCTTTTTTTTGGGCTTAAAAAAGTCAGAGCTCCGTGCCCTCCCGTTCCAGCACCCCGGTCCTCAATTATAATGTAGCACAACCTACGGTCGATGTCAACCTCTTTTTTGCCAATTATGGAGATAAGATGATTAAGGCCACCAGCATGATGGCCTGACTGATGAACACGAGCTCTATCACTCGGCCTCCTCTACTACCTCAGGTTGTGGAGGGACATAAGTATGCCAGGCCAACTTCA
>CEVG01033516.1_pt1 | contig 22794 bp, 17 predicted proteins | sample 356511 | NCBI WGS metagenome assembly CEVG01 (sample SAMEA2623426, study PRJEB7988) | marine metagenome | biome: marine biome (ENVO:00000447); feature: surface water layer (ENVO:00002042); material: "saline water (ENVO:00002010), including plankton (ENVO:xxxxxxxx)" | depth 5 m | reverse complement strand
TTGAAGAAGACGAAGAACTGGTGCTAGATGTGCTGCTAGTTGTGCTAGTCGTGCTAGTCGTGGTCGATGTAGATGTTGTGCCTGTACTACTTACTGTAGTTGTTGAAGAAGATACACCTGCTGACGTAGGTCCATTATCAAAAGAAGTGACTGCTCCCGTAGGTTGAGTCCTTAATGTTGAAGACGAACTAGCAGTGCTACCTGCCTGATTAGTAAATCTAGAAGCAATACTGAGAGGTGTTTTCTTGTTACCTTGATCATCTAATTCAGAATGTGATTCATATGCAACTAAACTATCAAACTCTTCGATCATTTTTTGGACAACACTACCAGTTGGAATTCTAATGAAACGTTTTTGCTCATTTAAAAAGGTTTCATGTTCATAGTTACTTACAGGATATATTGATTGTGTTTCACCTAAGGTTGTGTTATCTGGTAACACAGTTCTCCAAGTTGAATTTACTTCAATACCTTCTTGTAGAAATATTGCACCGTTATATGATGCTTCTACAGTTTCGTAGTGGTGTACATCCTCTGGATTGGAATATTTGTTTCTAACATATCGTTGTAATTCAGCTTCTGTCTTTGGCCACTGTTCATATACATCAGTAATATTGTTTGTAATTAGAATGACCCAATCAAGAAAAGGATCTTCAAACAGTGCAACTGCCATGTTGCTAGGTGTCATTCCCTCTGGAACTGAAACTCTTTCAAAAGAGGTTACAAATTTGTCTAAATCCTCTCTTACTCTAATTCTTCTGAAGATATTTTTAACTAAGCGATATCTATATGCTTGATCGGTGGTTACACCTTCAGCAACATATACATCTGGAAATTTTGAAAAATAAGACATAATCGTTAGAACCCCGAAGCAATATCGTTCTGGTTAAGAAGTTTAACCTCAGTGAATTGTAAGTTTAAAATGATTGCAGGAACTTGAATCATATCACCAGAAATGTTTTTAAATGATGTATACTGATTATCAGGTGTGTAGTTCACTGAAACACCAGAGCATACACAATCTGTCATTTTATAATGCAATGGCATTGATCCATTACTATTAAATTCACCTTCATCTGGATTCATACGAACGTAATCTAATGAGAAGTGATCTGGTAATTCAAAGAATCTTCCTGATAATTTATTAATTTCACTAAGTTGGTCTTTGAATTTTTTAGTTCCTTCTTTTTGTAGATCATTATACTTTGTGCCACTCTTTTTCTCAAAATCTTCTCTATTTAAAGCACCACCTAAACTATCTAATACACTTTCACCAGTACTAGAAATTTTAGGGTGAGCACCCATCTTAACATATCTAATAATATCAAAAATCTGTTTTGCTTCTTTAGAGTTCCTCGCTAACATCTTAACCGCAAAACTATGATTTCTAAAATTCATCTGAGAAAATAACTGTTCGGTATATGGGTTGAATATCTTTCCAGTTGTTAACCCTTGTAGAACATTAGCATCTAATTGACCTTGGACACCAAAGAAACCAGATATAGCGTTAGCACCTTGAGCGATAACACTAGCACCGAATTCTGGTAAAATTGCTGAAGCTGCTTGTTGTAAGTTAGCTGCTAAACTACTTGTGTCATTACTACCTAAAGCTTTTAAAGCTGCAGCACCACCTACACCTAAATTAACCTGACGATATACAGGTTGATATTGAGCTTGGATTCCTGGTGGTAACGCGATATAACAACTTGTTCGATGTGCATATGTTTTTCTAGTACCAGAGTTGAGATCTCCCTCTACACTTTCTGCTCCAGTAATAAAATTTGCATTAGATCCGTAATAATTCTTACCGTTTGTGCTATATGATGTCCTTTTACGTTTAATCTTCAAATAGTCTATCATACCAGTTGCACCTGTAGCCTCATCCCCTAAAAAGTCCTCCCCACTAGCAATCGGTGCCTTTAGAGGATACCTCAAAGTCATTGCATAATCGTTATTATCGACGAAACTGGTAGATGCCAAGAGAAACTTGCCTAAATATTATGTGGTCTTTATGTATTTATGCGATATCAAGGAAAATATAGACCGTCCTTCCCTAGGAAGTACAAAGGTGATCCAAATAATGTGATTTATAGATCGTCATGGGAATATAAGTTTATGAAATGGTGTGACTTAACTCATTCCATTCAAGAATGGGGTAGTGAAGAAATCATCATCCCATATATTTCCCCTGTTGACGGAAAACGACATAGATACTTTCCCGATTTTTATGTAAAAATTGAGAATCGTAAGTATTTAGTCGAAGTTAAACCATTAAAACAGACTATGGAACCCAAAACTCAAAAAAGAATTACCAAGCGATACGTTAATGAGGTTGTCACATGGAGTGTCAATCAAGCAAAGTGGAAAGCAGCAACCGAGTTTTGTAAGGATAATAATTGGGAATTCAAACTGATTACAGAAAAAGAACTTAAAATCTAATGGCAGACACAGTTTTTGACACACAAAGGGCACATTATCCGTCATACCAAGAGTTTCTTGCCTTTTCTAAGAAAGAGGATACTCATCCTAGTTTCGCGAACTTATTTTCTGTACATTTTGCTACTCCAAGAGTATTACAGAATAGTGGTAATGTAAATATCGGTAGTAGTTCAAAGAGAATGCAGTCAGAAACGGGTGATCTTAGATCTCTCTTGAATTTCTACTGTCAGTCAATCAATCTTCCTAGTAAACAAGTCACTACTGGTGCAGTAAGTAATGTTGGTGCTGCTACAAAGTTTGCAACAGGAGCTGCATATAGTCAATTAAACATGACTTTCATCATGCCTAGGTCTCAATACACTCGTCAGTTCTTTGAGAAATGGGTTAATAGGATGGCACCTGATCAAAATCAATTTGTAGATTTCTTTGATAATTACGTTTGTCCTAGTATTAGAGTATATAAATTTGAAAGGGGTGGTGGAGATTATGTCTATACTGATCCAAATCTAATTTCTGCTTTAAGAAAAGCAGGTGATCCTTTCTTGTTGGCAAGAAAGTATAAAATCACTGCTATGTTTGACATTCGCAATGCTTTTCCCTATAATATTGGATCTATTCAGTTAAACAATGATGGTTCACGAGCCATGACATTAACTGTTGGATTCCTATATGAACGCTATCGTGTTCAAACAGAGGATGAATTTACTGATGATGGTAAATTCAAACATATAGGAGACGCGGGATCTAGTTTCGCGGAACCTCTCCGTGTTAATTCTGGAATTCTCTTCCAGTAAGCACCTAAATAAAATTACTGAATTGAAATATAAATTTCATGGCATTACCAAAACTGAATGTACCTAAGTACAAACTAAAGTTACCCTCTGACAACAGAGTTGTAAATTTTAGACCTTTCTTGGTGAAGGAAGAAAAACTTCTCTTAATGGCAACTGAATCTCAAGATCAGGCTCAACTGATTTCTGCAGTTACCGATATTATTACAGATTGCACAGATGTGCAAGACGTTGATAAATTACCAACTTTTGATATTGAATATCTTTTCTTACAGATTAGAACCAAGTCTGTTGGTGAAACTATCAAGTTATCAGTGACTTGTCCTGATGATGGTGAGACTCCTGTTGAGGTTAGTATTCCTCTTGATGAAATCAAAGTTGTTAAAACTAGAGGACACAAGAAAGACTTAAAGGTATCTGATGATGTTACCATCACTATGGGGTATCCAAAATTGGATACATTTATTAGTATGAACTTCACTGGTGAAGATCCTGGCATGGAACAGGTATTTGATATGGCAGCAAGTTGTTTAGAAACAATCTCTGATGCTGAACAAGTATACGAGTGTTCTGATACACCTAAGAAAGAAATCTTAGAATTCTTTGATTCAATGGATACTAAACAGTTTACAATGATTCAAAATTTCTTTGAAACAATGCCTAAGTTGCAGCATAAGGTGAAGGTAACTAATCCAAACACTAATGTGGAGAGTGAAGTAGTATTGGAGGGTTTAGCGAGTTTTTTCGCATAGCACTCCTTCATAATGACTTAAAAAGTTATTTTGAAAGCAACTTCGCTTTGATTCATCATCACAAATGGGATATGGAGTACATCGACAATCTCATGCCTTGGGAAAAAGAGATTTATGTAAGTCTCTTGGTCAATTACCTTAAGGAAGAAGAAAAACGAATGAAGGAGCAACAAGCAAAAGGTGGCTAAAATAGAAGCATACAAGTTTGTCAATCCTGGAGTCCTTACTGCAAAGACTCCAGCAGTTGTTGCTGCCAGACAATCGCTTCTAGCATCTAATAGATTAGGTAAGACTATAACTGGTCTTGGTAATGAAGTAGTAGATATTAATAAGATAACCAACTTAAGGTTAAAGATAGCAGATAGAGCTGAAATAGCAGAGAGGAGAGCAAAACGCAAAGCACAAGATCAAGAGGCAGAGGCTCTTCAAGAAAGCGTTGCGGGTAGAAAAAATTTAAGTGATTACTTTAACGAACAAGGTAAGAAGAAACTAAGAAAGGGTAGCATCAAAGGGAACATTGGAAAAATGTTCAAAGGTGCTTTTGGTTGGATCCAACCTTTATTAGGACCATTTGTTGACATGTTTGTCAAGATTGGTGCTCTTGCCTTCATGAATGAGTTGCTCAAGTGGGCATCAGATGAAGAAAACATCGCAAAGATGGATCTCTTCTTTTGTAAAGCAGAGTTTGTATTTAAAAAGATATATGGTTTTGGTAAGTGGATTATAAAAGATAATCTGATTGATGGTTTCAATCAATTATTTGGTTCTGATGAGACTCTTCTTGGAAGAGTAGAGGGTCTTGGTAAGTTGATGACAGGTGTAATTGGGTTGCGATACCTGATGGCACCTTGGAAACTTATCACTGACATTCTCAACATGTTGAATGTCATTACTGGTAAGAAATTCAATCCTAACAGAAAACCACCTGGCACTAACAGAAAACCACCTGGTACAAATTTCAGACCTAAAGTCACTACAAGTAGCGGAGCATCGGCAGGTCCTCTTAGAGGAATTAGAGAGTTTTTTAGAAAATTTAAACCGAAACCTAAACCAACTGTATCTGGTCAAACAGGTAATTGGTTTAGTAACTTATTCAAGAAGAAACCTACTGTAACTTCTAGTGGACAAGGTAATTGGCTTTCTAATCTATTCAAAAAGAAACCTACTGTAACTTCTAGTGGAGCAACTAAAGGTAATTGGCTTTCTAATCTATTCAAAAAGAAACCCACCACAAGTGGTTCACCACCACCTTCAATAACTCCACCGAAGGTAACTATTGGTACTGGTGGAGTTAAACCTAACGTTATTAAAAATGCCTTATCTAAGGTAAAACCTGGTACTGCACTAAGCGGTGTTAAAGGTTTTGGTGTAGGTCTTGTTCTTGATTATGCAGTCAATAGTATTGCGGATACTCTCATCACGCAGCCAATGCAGAGGGCTACCAATAATAAAAGAGAAGAAAAAGTAAATCAAAAGTTCTTAGAACTTGGTAGTGAAGGAACTGTAAAATTCTATGAGGAAGCGTTAGCCAAGGAGAATAGTAAAAAAGGTTTAAATTGGTGGCAGAACGCTGCAACATTAGGTTTCGGTAATATATTTGTTGGTCCTTCTAAACCAGTAGTTGCAGATTTAGAGTATAAACTTAATTACGCAAGGCAACTTACCACTAATAAAGACCTAACTCCTTTATACGAGAAATTTCAACCAAAAGAAGAAAAGAAAAAGAAAGGTTTATTTGGATTAGGATTTCTTGGTCTCCAAAAGGGTGGTAAATTACCTCAGTTCTTCCTTGGTGGTTTATTTAAAGGTATTAAAAGAGCAGTTAGTGGTGTTGTTAATACTGTTGGTAAAGTTGTAAGCGGTGTTGTTAATACAGTTACAAATGTTGTTAGTAATCCAATCGTTAGCACAGCACTTTCATTTATACCAGGCATTGGTCCTATTGTTGGAGCAATAAATGCTGTAACTAATCTTTCACAAGGTAATATTTTAGGTGCAATCACCAGTGGTATTGGTGCTATAGGTAATTTCGCTGCGATTGGTTCTACTGCAAAATCAGTAGTTGACACTCCAAACTGGTTGATGAACTTGCGTATGAGTAAGTTTGGTCGAGGTCTTTCTAATCTTTATACTAAGGGTGCTAACATATTTGGTAAAGCTAGTACATTCTTGAGTAATACTGTTGGTGCTATCACTGATAGTAGGATAGGTAAGATTGGTATGAAGTTATTAGGTGGTAATATGGGTGGTGCTATTGGTGAAGTTGTTGGTATGATACCTGGCTTAGAAGGTAGAATGCAAGGATTTGGTAATTGGTTAGAGAAGAATCAGTTACAAGGTATATTAGGAGCAGTACCTGGTGTCAGTGGTCTTTTAAAGAACATACCTAACATCATGTCTATACCTGGCATGGAAAAGATACTTGGTGCAGATGGATATGGATTCTCTGCTACTCGTGCTTTAGGTTCTGTTGCTGACAGATTTGGTATGGGAGGTGTATATGCAGCTATTATGAGTGGTGCTCAATCAGGTGATTATATACAAGGGTTGAGTGGATTGGCAGGTGAGTTAGGTGTAGATCCTAGAATCTTAGGTGTATTGGATAAGGGTAGAGCATTACTTAGAGATAATAAATTTAATGCTGAGTATGCTATGCAAACTGCTATTGAGTTCTTACCAGTTCCGTTGATTGTAGAGAAGTTAGTTCCTGCACCTACTCCCGTGCCTATAAATAGCGGTGACACCTATCTCGTAGCACCAGGATCTACAGCGTCTAGAAAGTAACTAATGGCTACTATACAAAAAGGATCAAAAATTAATTTCTACAAATTCGTAGATCCTCAAGGAGGTACAAGTGGTGGTGTCAATACTAAATCGCGTGAATCAAAAAGGCAACAACAATTAACTACGACAATTAAGTTACAGACCACTGCCATTAATAATCTAGGTAGTACTGTAAATTCCTTAGGGAAAGTCGTCGGTGAGATTAAAAGATCTCAGTTATCTTTATTAGAAGCAGAAAGACAGAGAGCCAAAAATACATTTAAACCAGTTTTTTATAAACCTCAAAAAATTAAAAAGTTTGGTGGTTTTGATGCACTGTTTAAAGGTAAAATACCTAGTTTCTGGAAATCTCTTCTAAATTTAATTGGTTCTTTCTTAAAGTTTTTCTTAGTCCTACCTGCTCTTAAGTGGCTTGCTAATCCAAAAAATCAAGATAAAGTTATAACGATCTTAGAAACTCTTCATAAGGTCTTTAAGTTTATATCTGGTTGGGCAAAGTTTTCTATCAATAATACTATTGATGGATTATATGATTTGTTAAAAGATGAGGCTACAATTCAAGAACGAATTGGTGGTCTTTTCAAAGCAATGACAGGATTGGGTGCAGCATTCTTAGGAATTAGCATTCTTAAGAATCCTCTAGCTACAGTTGCAGCGTTTAAAAGTGTTCTAGTATCTTTTGCTACTGGTCTTAAAACAGCTGCTTTAACATTAAAAGCACATCCATTAGTTCTTGCTGCACTAGCAGTCGGTGCTCTTAGTTTTGCATCATATGAACTAATTGGAAAAGATCTACAAGAGGCAAGAGAAGAAACTGATAACACAAAGAGAGAAGCCTTAAACGCAGCAGAAAGCACAAAAGACTTATCTGCTGGTGATATTGAAGCTATAATTGAAGGATCGCGACTTAAAGACGTTGGTGGTCCTGGATCTACCAACAACATAAACAATATGTTTACCGATCCGTTAGGATTAAGAAATGATCCATTAGGTCTCGGTAATTCATTTGGCAGTGATTTTGGATTTTCTATTGGAGGTTATTTGAATGGGTATGCTAAAGGTGGTTGGATTTCTGGTCCTCAGTCAGGGTATCCTGTATCACTAGATGGCAACAAAGCTGATTTTATTGGACATGGTACTGAGTATGTTGCTAGAAGGAGTGATGGTGGAGCATTCGTAGTTCCATTTGACACACCTGCAACTAGAAAATTGCCTACTTTGACAAGTACTAGACTTGCTGAAGCAGCATCTCAAGGATTTTTCTCAGGTGGTGGACAACTAGCAATGTCACCTAATCAGAAGAAGGCACTTGACATACTTGCTAAGTATGAGTCTATGGGCACTGGTGGATACAATGCTGTTAACCAGTATGGTGATAAGAATGGTAGGGGTAATAAGTATTACTTCCCTGATGGTACATCAACATTTGCTGGTGATTTTAGAAACATGCCCATGCATGGTGGAAAAGCATTGACATCTTTAACTCTTAAAGAAGTTCTTGCTTTACAAAAAGATGATGGGTCTCTTTCAATGAGACAATGGAGAGATCAAGGAAAACTTCACGCTGTAGGAAGATATCAATTTATTGGTAATACATTACCAGGATTGGTTGAACGAGCAGGTGTTCCTAAAGATGGGTTCTTTGATAAGAAGATGCAAGATATTCTTGCACTTCAATTAATGAAAGAACGTGGCATCAGTCCTTGGGTAGGACCAAGTGATAAAGCAACTACAGCAGAAAGAGCACTTATCAATCTAGCAAGAAAAGATAAGCTTCCTGGTTACTTTGTAACACCACAACCAGGATCTGGATCTGCATCTCAACGTAGTAGTTCTAGGGGGTTCAACCCCCTAGGATTCCTGTTTAATCTCATAACAGGAACAGGTGCTGCTCAGGCAGAACCAAATGATATGAGTAAAGATAAGAAAGGTGCAGCATTAGCATCTAATTTAGGATCTCTGAAAGTTATACCTGCAGCTCACTCTGATACTGCTACAGGGTGGGGTATTTCTGGTGCTACTGATAAACATGGTCGTCCTATTGTATTATCACAACCTGCTGCAGGAGCATTTATGAAAATGATGATTGACTCTAAGGGTCAAGTAAATGCCTCTGATGTTGCAAGTTCTGGTAGAAGTATTAAGAAGAATGCTTCTGTTGGTGGACATGAAAATTCAGTTCACTTGTATGGTGAAGGTCTTGACCTCTCTGGTGCTTCACACAAGTGGATGTTAAAAAATGGTATTAAGTACGGATGGAAATATAAGTATTCTCACGGTCCTGGTAGTGGTCACTATGACTATGTTGGACCTGGTGCACGCACAACACCTATTCTTTCACCTTTCGGTGGTAAGTCATTTGTTGCATCAAAACCAGGTACTGATCCTGGTGGTTCAAGACCTGGCATTGCTGCTTCTGGAAGTAATGACTTCTTAAAAATTCTAGATGGTATTAACTTCAGTAAGGGTATGGAAGCTGCCTTTGGTAGATTTATGCCAATGGAAAGAAATCAAGGTTTGATGGATGCGTTTGGTAGTATGTTGGGTGGTGATAAAAGTGGAACACTCAGTAAACCATTCTTTAGTACAAGAAGAAGTAGTAATAACTATGAAGAGCAAGCAAGAATTAGAAGAGTAACTGAACAGAGAAACGCAGCAAGAAGGGAAATTAATAACAAAACAAATGAGATTGTTCAAATGGCACTCGCTGCTGTAGAATCATCTAACGGTAGTAATCGTCAATTTATTTCAATCGCTGAAGCAGGTATTCGTCAGTTGTTAGGTGCTCAAGCAGGTGGAGGAACATTTGCAAACGTTCAAGGAACAACAGGAACTGTTCTTAGAACTGCGGTTGCAGTTCTTAATTCCTTTAACAATCCATTACGAGGTATATTCTCATGAGTCTTATTGGTCCTTTACCTACAAACATTGGGAATAATAACAAAGTTGGAAGTATTGAACGTGCTGTCTCTGGTGAGATAGACGTAAAACTCTTCATGTTTAAAAATGGTAGAAAATTACAAACATCAGAGGGTAATGATGATCTATCATCTTTCTTGAGAGGTTTTGAAGTATATGAAAGTCTGACTCAGGCTTGTATGGAAATGAGACTAATTCTGGAGGACTCTGCTGGCATCCTTCAAACTATGACTGGTAGTGAAGAATTTGCTTTGAGTGTCAAGAGTTCTATTATTGATAGAACATATAGATTTAGATGTTATCAAATTGATTCTAGAGTTAGAACTAATCAATTTACAGAAATATATTTGCTTAACTTAGTATCAGATGAGTATGTAAGAAATGAAGTAATGAATGTTTTTGGTAATTCAGAAACTATCTTTCAGAATAAAACTGAAGCAACTGAAATTATTAAAACTTTAATGGGTAAAAAATATATTAATACTGGCAAAAAAATATACATGGAGGAGACTTTAAATAAACAAACATTTATCTCTCCTAACTGGAGACCTTTTGATCTAATTTATTGGTTGTCTCAAAGATCAATTCGTAAATCTGGAACAGGTCAAAAATTACAGAATGGATTTGCATTTTTTGAAAATGCATTGGGATTTCATTTTAAGTCTATTGATACACTGATTGATAGAATTAACGATCAATCTAAAAATGAAACTGATCCAAAATCAGAGTTAGGTGACTACAAACTATATGAATATACTTACGCTCCTAAGAAAGTCGGAACGTTAAGTTCAAACGATCAATTCTTGATTGATGGTATTTCATTTCCAAAAGAAAGAGATTACTTAGTTGGTTTAAGAAACGGTACTTGGTCTGGATATAGTGTTGGATTCGATCCAACTTTTATCACTAGATCAAGGTTTGGAATAAGTTCTGATTTATCTGCCGATGCTTACAGATATGCTGTAAAAGATAGTTGGAAGAGAATGTCTCACTTGAATGGATCTGGTGCTAAGAACCCTCAAATTACATTAGATACTGCTATTCAAAATGTTCAACAACAACCAAAAAGAGTTAGGTATGAAATGATTCCTAATCAAATTTTTGATCCTAAATTTAAAGATAATCCTCAAAGAAATTACGAACAAATTGTTGAATTACAAGCGTATCAATGGATGCGTATTGAAACATTAAAGAACATTCAATTAACTATTACTGTGCCTGGTAATTTAGATTTGTATACAGGTGGTGGTATTGTTGTTAAGATTCCCTCAAATTTACCTGATACTGGTGCTGTAAAAGTTGACAAAAAGTATAGCGGACGCTACATTATAGTAGCACTAGCACACAAATCGACTGGTAGCACTCTAACTACAGAGCTTCAGTTGATGAAAGACAGTCTAACTGCATAAATAGTACTGTATCCTATGGTTACACACATGAAAACACTAGAAGAACACATCCAAAAGGACAAAGAAATCCTAGACAATCCAATGATTTCTCCTGCAGCACGCAGACATTACAGCGAAGAGTTGCATGAGTTAGAAGTATATGCACACAATCACCGTAAAGAGATTGAAGCAGGCGATCACCATGATCCTAACTTTTTAGAATTATTTTGTGAGGTAAATCCAAGTGAGCCAGAGTGTCGCATGTACGACGATTGAGAACTACTTACTAGGTCATTGGTCAAATAGATATCAAGCACAATCAAATCCGCACAGTTATTCCCAAGTAGAGGTTATCTGGTCTGCGGTTACAGGGGGACTTCATTCCAAAAATTTCTACAGAAGAGAAGGACCCAATAAACCTTATCGAGAAAGATTTCATAAAGTTAAAATATTAAGTGAGACAGAAGTAATAATTCAGAACTACAATCTAGACTGGACAAGAGATGGTAAATGTGATATGATATTTACCTTCTCCAATGGTTCATGGTTTGGTAAATTACAAGGCAATGAATGCATTGGTTTGAAAGGTGATCGTGTTGTTTCTGAATTAGAACTTCATGGAACTAAAATGTTGAACCGAGATCGAGGATACGATAAGGATAACAACATGGTTTGGGGAACGGAGTATTTTTACAAATATACTCGAATCTCCTAAATACTAAAAAATACCGTGTGAATAATGGTAGCTACGATTGATGGCATTGTAAATGAACCCACAATTAATTTCGTCGGTAAAGACGGATTTTTTTGGTGGGTTGGTGAAGTTGAAGACAATGAAGATCCTATGGAACTTGGTCGTGTAAAGACCAGAATCTTAGGATACTATACTAATGTACAGGGAGGAACGACAGCAGATCTTCCTACAGATAAACTGCCTTGGGCAACTGTATTACAACATACCAGTCAACCAGGTAATGATGGACAAGGAGAAAGTTCTGGACAACTTCAACCTGGTGCTATTGTTATGGGTTTCTTCATGGATGGAGAAAACGCACAGATGCCTATTGTTATTGGTGTGTTGCGTGTAACTAAGTCATCTGACACTAAGAATAAACAGGTATTTGCTTTTACAGGTGAGAAGTTTGAGGAAGGTCTTGGAGTAAATCATGCTGCTAAACATCCCACAAATGTAAATGACTCATTAGCAACTGATCAAGGTGAAGGTTACTTACGTCAAGGTGATACTAACGCAGTTGCATTGCCAGGTATGAAAACTACAGAACCTGGTGGAAATGGTTCTCCTGACAACATTGGTAACGCTACTGGACTTAATGGTGGTACTGTTAACCCTGTTAAACCTAAAGACACAGATAAACCAATTCCTACTGCTAACGGTGTTAAAGGACCGTGGGGAACATTAGAGTATAAACTTTCATATTTAGTTGAAGATATTGCAGAAACTGCAGGCACCTTAATTAAGACTGAAAAGGATGGAGAGTTTATCAGTATCATTACAGGTAAACTCGTTACTGCTAAAGTACTCACAGCAAAATTACAAAACTTCTTAAGTGCTGTATTTACTCAGGTTGTTGCTGCAGTCAGACAATCATTAGCAGGTTTAGCAGAACAATTAGAACTTGTAAATCTACTTGGTGGTGCTACAGGTGTTCCATTTGTTGTGTTTACTGCTATTCAAAAAGCAGTCACACAAATCCTAGCACAACTTTGTGTTATTGATAATCAACTTCTTGGATATATCGCTGATCCCATTGGATCTATTCTTGGTATTGTTGAGAGTTTCTTAGAGGGAATGATTGACAAAGCAGCAATGGTCTTATCTGGTGTTCAAAAGATTATTGACGATATTGTTTGTAATGTTCAAAAAATTCTTGACACAGCATTAAAGATTGTTGATACTGTAAAGACTATTGTAGATGGTATCGGTAAAGCAAAAGAGATTATTGATGCATGGGAGAAAGGAACAAAAATCTTTGAAGATGCCACAGACATGTTTACAAAAGGTCTTACATCAATCACTGGTTTGATGGCATTATTCCTTAAATTTACTGGTGGTAATTGTAATCGTCCTATGGATGGTGGTAAAGATACTGTTGGTTGGTATCCTTTATTCGGTGTTACACACTGTACTCCTGAGGAGTTAGAAACTATCAATAAGATTAGAGGAAAAACTAGAGGTAGTTGTGGTGACAATGGTAGTGGTGGTGGTTTGATTGATAATATTTTCAATACTGCTGATCCATATCTTTCTGCTGCTACGACTTATATTAATGGTGCATATGAATTATTTGTAGGAACACCAGGTAGAGAAGGAACTCAAAAGAAAAATGAGAACGGAACTACTCATACCTCAGTTAAGATTAATAATAAAGAACACGCAAAGTGGAAATGGTTGCAAGAGAAAAGAAAACAAAATGCAGACTTGAGTGATGACCAGTTAGAAGCACAGTATCAAGAATATATTAAAAGAAATACAACTAACAATAATGATGACGCAGTTTTAGTAGCAGATCACTCTTCTTATGCAGGTAATTATACCTGTGAGGTACATGGGGATGATTGTAAAACTATTGATGGTGATTATGTTCGTAATATTGATGGTGACTACTTCTTAAAAATTACTGGTGACTGTCATATCGAAGTTGGTGGTGGTTTCTTCCTTGATGCAGAAGGTGCACCCAAGGTTGTTGATAAGAAAGGTGAAAAAGTTAATACAAGAATCCAAAAACATGGTATCAAGTTTGGATCTGATGTTGATATGAGTGTTGTTGGTGCTAAGTTTGAACTACAAGGTGCTGAGTGTAACATAGGATCTACATCTACAAAGATTACTGGTAGTATTTTTGAGAACTCTTCATCTCAACAAACATGTAGTGCTGCGGAAATGATTCTATCAGCAGATAATTCTATCACTCTTGCAACAACTACATTATTTGAAACTATTAACTTCCCACCATCACCTATTCCTAAGTTAAAAGCAGGTATTATTAGGAAGATTGGCGGTTCTTGTGAAACTGTTATGACACCTGCAGGTTCTGCTGCTGATGCAATTCCAAGATATATTGTCGCAAACCCCTTAGGTCCTGTCTCAGTTACCTCTGGTGCAACAGGGTACAATAATAATGTTGTCACAGGTTTGTATAATGTTAACGTTGCTGCAGGTGCTATTGCAATGAACTCTGCTACTGCAGCTTCTGTTACAGCAGGTGCTGCCATGACTCTGACTGCAGGTGCAGTTATGAAACTGACAGCAGCAAGCATTTTCTTAAACTAAATACTTGACACCTACCCTCTAATACCTTATAATACTGGGGTAAACGAGGGACACGATGAACGATCACGAATCACTTCATATCGAACACATCTTTGTCAATTTCTCTCGTAGGTCTATCAAAGTTTTAGATAGCGAGGGTTACGAAGACACGATTGAGTGGCAATGGAATAAGAAAGGTTCTCAAGGTTTTATTGAGACTGTATCTAACATCCAGAATGAAGTAGACTCTGATCTAGTTACCTATTGTTTTGCAGAGCAATGAATCCACCTATTAACTGCACTTTACAAGAAGCTGAGGATCATCTAGAATTCTTAGTGAATATGTGCGAACGTAATCGAGTCATCTGGCGAATTGAACGTGAAGATGGAAAGGCAGTATTAATGTCACCCATCTTACAATCATCTCTTCCTGTGTCAGATGATGTAGTAAATCAAGTCGAAGAGTTTCGTAAACAATTTATGGAACAGGAGGACGTTGCATGAACAATGTCGGATTAGAAGTGGTCTTTTGGACTGTCCTATCTGTTTATCTTTTAGCACGACTCGGAGTATTCAAGAAAAAATGACGGGAGTGTGGTGGAATCGGTAGACACACCAGACTTAAAATCTGTTGACAGCAATGTCGTGGGGGTTCAAGTCCCCCCACTCCTATCGCCAGATTAGCTCAGTGGATAGAGCAGTGCTTTTGTAAAGCAAAGGTCATCAGTTCAAATCTGATATTTGGCTTGACAACTTCGACAGAATCTACTATAATATAAAAGTCATTCGGGGGGAGTACAAAAGATTTCCGTTTAGAAGGAACGCCCCTCTTTCATAAGTAAGTGTTTGTTATTACTGGAGAGGTGCTTGGGAAACACCTCTCTTTTTTTATTAAATAAATTATGACTATCATTCCATTATTTCCAACAAATATTCATCATGTTGCTGTTGATGATTATGCCGATATAAAAGCAGACTTAATTAGTTTTATAGACGCACAGAAAGCTGCTGATCCAAAAGGGATTACTAAATCAAATACAGGTTGGCATTCTCAGTCACTAAAGGATGGTCCTGTTCTAGGAACTATTAACTCTACTCTTATTAAATTCTTCAATAGTAATAACTATTACAATATTCAAAACTTTGAAGTCACATCACATTGGTTAAATATGAACAAACCAGGTGATACTAACGTATTACACTGTCATCCTGGTGCTGAAATGTCTGGTGTGTTATGGATTCATACACCACCAGAGTCAGGAGATCTCTGTTTTGAATCTCCGAACGCTTTTAACCAGTGGGAAGTTATGAAAAATTATACAAATGAAATTAGACAACAGACTTTGGCATATACTGTATTTGATTTTACTCCTGATGAAGGTTCATTAGTATTATTTCCTGCTTCTTTATATCATGCTGTAGGTGAAAACAAATCTGATGATGTAAGATATTCTGCAGGTTTTAATGTTAAACTGTGGTCAGCATAGATAGTATTAGTACCATGAAACAACAAGTGGGAATATACGACACCATTTTCTCTACCTTCGATCTCGGTCCTGGTTTCTGGAATAGAGAGTTGAGAACTCAAGATTTAGATGGTTATCTTGCAAATTACTGGATTGATCCAAAAGGATTTCTCTGGTCTATTGACTATACTGGCACATATTCATTTGAAGATAGTAAAACAATTACTGTCGTAAAAAACACTAATCATGGTAAAATATCTCCGTTCTATTTGAATAAACAGTTAGAATTATATCCTGCTGTTTGGAAAACTTACTATGCTCCTACACCAAGAGCATATGTAAAATTTGAAGACGGACACGTTGAAAACGTTATTTTTGCATCATAATGGCATACTTAGTACATCCTCTACCACCCAGAAAAGTATGGGTTAAAAAAGAATATCTTTATGACTTGGAAGAAGGACATGGAGAACTTACGCCTGGCATTTGGATCTCAGTAAGAAGTATCCAAGCAAAGGCATTATATTTTGAGACACTACTCACTGATTATGGTGCGTTGTTTGACAAGTTACCTCTCAGTGCATTTGTATGGAAACCAGATATTGATTGGGATAATCAATTACCATTGGATGTATTAGAACTTTGGGATTGCTTCGACTATAATATTACTGTAGTTGAAAAACCTATCTTAGGTAGATGTTCTTTCTTTGGTAAAGATAAGCAGATGCATCCTGGTGAATATGAGTTTACGATTGATACTGCTCATCCTGATTTCTCTGTATTAGATGTAAATTTCTCAGAGCATGATCCAGAGCATAAAACATTTAATATTATTGCATTAGATAACGGACAATTTGCAGCACAACCAAACAATAGGTGTCAGTTCTTTGATAATAGTTTGGTTGATAATGATAATCTCAAACGACCTGATTTTAAGGTATGCACACAAAATTATGCGGTAGAAACTCTACCTAAATGGTGGTCTGTAGGACATACAGATGAATGGGCATATAAAACTCAGGAAGAAGAGAATGAAGACAATCCTGACAACCTGATAGGGGGTTGACTTTCTTTATAAATAGACCTGTAGGAAATAGTGTGATTATTCGTGGGAACTAGAAAGATTTCTCAGTTGGAAACAATCTCAGATTCCAACCTATCTGGAGAAGCAATTCTTCCAGTAGTTGTATCTGACCCTTTGATTCCAAACAGAAAAGCAAAAATTAATCAACTGCATAAAGGTGTCGCAGGAGGCTCGAAGAGCGATCCTGGTCTTTGCTTTGATTTGGACAGGGACACTGGTTTGTACCAAAATGCTTATGACCAACTGGGTCTGGGTTTTGGTAACGGTGGTTTATATATGTCTAGGATTGATAATGGTAACAGTTACACCTCGTTGTTTGTAACTGCTGTTGATAGTGTCGCAAACAATACAGATATTGTTTTAGCACCGAAAGGAACGGGTGCTGTTAAAGTTACGGGTCAGTTCTTGATGGCTGATGGTGACTTTATCTTAGAAGATGCACAAGGTCCTAAGGCAAGATTTGAAGTTTCTGGTGTAGGAACAGGAACTAATACTCGTATCATGACATTACCTGCTATTACTTCGGGTAATGGAACAACATTAGTTGGAAATGATACACAGCAGACACTAACAAACAAAACTCTTCTGATTGATGAAGATAACTTTGTTATTACTGATGGTAGTGAAGAGGCAATCTTCCAAATTAACTGGCCAACTACATCTGGTGCAAGACGTTCTTACTTCTTACCTGATGCAGGTACAGTTACCACGACATCTGAACCTACAGCTACTGTATCAACACTACTTGATACAAAGACAGAGCAAATCTCACTTAGTAAAACTTTTGTTGATGTAAAGTTTGTAGCAAACGCTGAAGTTGGAACTTCTTACGCTATAATGAATACTTCTTCATTAACAGCGAATAGAACCATTACAGTTCCCGATCAAAATATTGAATTGGTTGGTACTAATGCTACTCAAACATTACAAAACAAAGCAGTAGAAACTTTAGTTTTACAAGATCCTACAGAAAATACTAAGAAAACTACTTTCTCAGTTGCTAATCAAAACACACTATCTAATGAAGTATTTGAGTTCCCTCAGACTTCTTTACTAAATAATCCTACTGCAACCAATAACGTTCTTGTTACTGAACTTGCTACGCAAGATATGAGAAACAAAACGTTGTTTAGTCCAACTCTGAAACAATTTGGCAACAATACTGGTTCAGTTACTTTGGACATGAGTAACATAACATTAGGAAGAACAATTAAGTTTCCTGATGCTGATGCTACGCTATTATCTACCGAAAACGTTACTACTGAAGATGTTAACTTTGGTGCAGGTATTGGAGCAGCAAACCTAACTGGTCGAACAAGACTACAACAATTCTTTTACGCAGGATTCTAATTTAAAAAATGGCAAATCAAGGTATTCTTGCACAGTTAAAACCCTCGGCAAACACTAATACGGTGCTGTATTCTGCTCCTATTGATAGTAGTGCGTCTGCTGTATTAACTGTTGCAAATGACGGAACTGGTTCCGCATATAAAGTAGGACTCAAAAACTACGATCAGAAATTAACTTTAGATGCATCAACTTACTTGTTGCATAGAGGTGATGCAATTACTGATTATAGATTTACAGTCAATACTGCAATCTCAGCGAGTAATTCTAATTTCGCACCAGGTACTAAATTTACTTCGGACGATAAAGAATCGACATTTATATTTGAATCTTTCTATACACCACCTACTACAACTATTTACATTAAAAAGTTTGCTGCTAGGATCATCACATTAGAATCGATTAATGGAACATTTGCAGTTGGTCAAACAATTACAAAGGGAACTGGTGGTAATACTACAGTTGCTACAATTTTAGCATCATCTGGTGAAGGTGCTTCTGCTGTTACTATCGGTCCTTCTACCATTAATGGATCTGGATCTGAATTTGCTGATGGTGACGCTGTAACTGGTTCTGGTGGTGGAACTGGAACTGTATCAACTGGTGGTGTTGGTAGTGCAACGAATGAATTTGCATATTCAACTACAACTGCTGGTGGAACTTATAACTTATATCTTTCAGACACATTGACAGTATTCAATGATAGAATCTATAGATTTGATAATTCTGATAGTTCAATGTCAGGATTAGATTGGAGTTTATCTTCAACTGTTAATGGAGAGTGGGGTCCTGATAATACAGCAGGTACTGAAGATGATGGAACTGAATACACTACTGGTAAAACTGTTGTAGGAACAGCAGGTAGTGGTGGAACTGCATATATTCAGTATGATTTCTCACAAGGAACTCCACCTGATACATTATATACTTACGAAGGAACTACAGGAACTGCTGCTAATAGTGCTTATGGTGGTTCTGATAGGTCTATCTCTGTTTCAAATTCACCAACTTATACTGAGTTTTATGCTTACGATATTGATGGAACTTGGACTAACTCGACTGATACATTCACAGTTTCTGGTGTTACATATACAGTAACAGGACAGACAGCAGGTCCTTATGGTTATGTTCGTTCTTATAGTGGAACTTCATTATATGTCGTAAAGGGAATTGGATCAGCAGATTTCTCTACTGATACTTTCCGAGACGTTCCTAAACTCGGAACTGCATCTAGGAGTACGGTGACTGTTAGTTCAGTTGCAGTTGCTACTACTGCACTTGAAGCAGAAAACTACATTGTAGATGGTGTTACCAACGGTAATAATGAAGTAGATAAAATTACTTCTATTGTTGTTGGTCCTGGCGAAAGAGTCGTGGTCAACAGCACAACAGCAAATAACGCTTTCAGTCTTGTAGGATTTGAAGATGTTACAACTGGATTCACAACACAAACCTTTAATCAATCTGCCTCTGGTGGTGGAGAAGGTGGTGGTTGATCCTTCAATAAATAACTAAAAAAGCAGCGTAAAAGATGTCACTAACTAGACTAAAGAATATTATTACGTCCAGAACTGGACGTATTATATACGTCAATCCAGACGACTTTGATGCCTCTGATGCCATTGACAACAGGGGTAACTCTGCTTTGCGACCTTTTAAATCTATTCAAAGAGCATTTTTAGAAGTAGCAAGGTTCTCATATAGAGTTGGTCTTAGTAATGACGAATTTGATGCTTTTAGCATCATGCTTTATCCTGCTGAATATGTTGTAGATAACAGACCAGGTGAAATTTTATACACAAACGTTGCTCCGATTGATGCTAACTCAAACTTAGATTTATCATCTCCAAATAATGTCCTCTACAAATATAACTCTGTTGAAGGTGGTATTATTGTTCCAAGAGGTTGTTCTCTAGTTGGAACTGATCTTAGAAGAACTAAGATTATCCCTAAGTATGTTCCTTATCCTACTACATTCCCTGCCAAGGGTATTAACACAGAGTCTCAAGTTCCACCAAGAACAGCAGTATTCAAGGTAACTGGTGGTACTTACTTCTGGCAGTTCTCCTTCTTTGATGGTGCTGAAGAGGGTGTATATTATAAACCTGATAGTGTAGAAACACTAGCACCTAAGTTTTCTCATCATAGACTCACTTGTTTTGAGTTTGCTGATGGATTGAATAGTCTTGCTTCACTCATTACGGGTGGAACTGTTCCTAACGGGGACTATTCTGCTGTTCCTAATATTCTTGAAAGAACAGATTTAGAAATTTATTATCAGAAGGTATCGAAAGCATTCGCAACGATTCCCGATACCTCTGGCGATCCTGCTGCTGACCAAATTCAAGCAAGGGTCGAGGAAAACAGAATCGTTGGTCCTATTTCCGATGAATACAGAGTCTTACAGATCACTCGTAATGGAAACACAGCAACAGCAGTTACTGTTGATGAGTTTGATAACCCCAGAGATCATGGATTTTCCGTTGGTGTTAACATTAACATTAGCGGTGTTACGGGCTCAACTGGTCCGCAGTCCGAAGCTGATGCAGGAATTTACAACGGTTCTTTCACAGTCACATCCGCATCTGGTAACGTATTTACGTACCAAATGTCAAGCGAACCCTCAGGAAACGCTGTAGGTTCAAATATTACTGTTAAGACTGAGATTGATACTGTTGACTCAGCATCACCATACGCATTCAACCTATCACTAAGAAGTGTATGGGGTATGAATGGTATGCACGCAAACGGTGCAAAAGCAACTGGTTTCAAATCAATGGTTGTGGCACAGTTTACGGGTCTATCACTACAAAAAGACGACAGAGCATTCGTAAGATATAATCAATCAACAGGTAACTATGATGTAGCAACAGCAGGTGATGGTGCACACTTAGATGGTTTCGCTGAATATAGAAAGGGATGGGGTCATGAACACATCAAGTGCAGTAACGATTCCTTCATCCAAGCGGTGTCCGTGTTCGCTGTGGGATATCAAGGACATTTCACTGCTGAGAGTGGTGGGGATATGTCAATTACTAACTCCAACTCTAACTTTGGTAACACTGCTTTAAGATCAGCAGGATTTAAAAAGAAAGCATTCTCGAAAGATAAAGCAGGTGCAATAACACATATCATTCCACCTAAAGCACTCAATACAATTTCTACAACTGCTGCTGGTACAAATGGTGGATCAACTATTACACTTGCAAATGATGGTAGTGTAAATGGTGTTCTCCAAGGAATGACAGTTACAGGAACTGGTATCGGTGCTGGTGCAACAGTTTCCTCTGTTAATACAAACACAAGAGTAATTACATTATCTGCAACTAATACTGCAACATTCACTACAAACAATATCATCTTTGGTGAAGAAACTTCAATCAACTGGGTGAACATTGATATTCAAAGAACTAAAACAATTAACGCTGCACTTGCTGGTCAAGGTGCAACACCTGGTACTAGATTATATCTCTATGGTTATACAGTAGAAACTTCTCCACCAACAACAAGAGTTCAAGGTTTCACAGTTGGTGCTAGACAGGATGGAACTGGTGCTAATGCAATCCCTGATAAAATTAACTGTCTATTAGTAGCTCAAGGTGCAAGTGAAGCATCTGTTCAACAAGCATCAATCTCTCCTTATGGTCCTAGTGTATCTGGACTTGCTGCTGGTGCCTCTGGTTCTCCATTACAATATGATGCAAATACATATACAATTTCTGGACAAGCAAGTCAAGTTGGTGGTTGGTATCTAAGTGTTTCTGCTACTGACAATGCAATTTACACTACATTATCAACTAATACTCAATATAATAATGTAAACTTTACACCAACTACATTCCTTAAGAGAATCCCTGATCCTAGAGACTTACAGGATAGAACATATAGAGTTCGCTATGTGATTGATAAAGATAAAACTAATCCATTACCTAGAGACCCTATCTCTGGTTTCGTGATGCAACCATTGAATAGTGATACAACATCATATAATTTAGACAAGTGTTTCTACATTTATGATATTGAAGTTGTGCAAGAGTTTGAAAGAGGTGTCAAAGACGGAATCTATTACATAACTCTATTATGTGGTTCTATTTCTCCTACAACTTCTAACTTTGATAATAGGAAGTTCTCTCAAAATGTTAACGAAGTTTATCCTACGTTTGACAGAGATAACCCTGTTGCTGACCCTGATGCTGCTGTATCAGTTGCTGATAATGTTACTATTGGTCTTGTCAATGCTACTGATGGTGCAACACCAACACCTGCTAAAGATCCAAAGAGAAGTATTACTAAAGAGGGAATTCAATTCTTACTCACAGACAATGGTTGGACACAACCAGGTACAACTCCAAACTATGATTCAGTTAACGCAAGATTATCTAACGTTGATTTAACTGCTCGTGCAGGTGATGAAGAAACTCGTAAGATTAATATTCGAGAAAACTTAGATGGAACTGTTGCTCCTATTAATGTAGAGTTTAGACGACATTCTATTCTAAGATCAGGTAACCATACGTTTGAATATCTTGGTTTTGGTCCTGGTAACTACTCAA
>CEVG01000363.1_pt1 | contig 22894 bp, 19 predicted proteins | sample 356511 | NCBI WGS metagenome assembly CEVG01 (sample SAMEA2623426, study PRJEB7988) | marine metagenome | biome: marine biome (ENVO:00000447); feature: surface water layer (ENVO:00002042); material: "saline water (ENVO:00002010), including plankton (ENVO:xxxxxxxx)" | depth 5 m | reverse complement strand
TCATCTGGCAATCTTAGATTTTTTTGCTTGACATCACCACGATTTGATGATAGTGATAGTGATTTTTTGGGAGCGCCAACTAAGTCTGATAGTTCTTCGAAATGTTCTCTACTAGCTTTTAGTTTTTTGAGTAACTGAAATAGGTTATGTCCACCTTGATTGGATACCCAACAATGCCATTTGCCAGTCTTTATGTTTATTTGTAGTTTTGGTTTGTGATGATGTATGAACGGAGACCACCAAACATATTCGTTTAGTTTCTTTACAGGTCTTCCATTGTTACCTATTACTCTATTCAGTAGGTTTATTATTTTCATTTATCAATTCTATAAATTTCTCTATGTTTATTACAGCGTATGTTTTACTTCTGTTTCTTTTAAATATCAACACAGGATCGTAAACACCACAATTTTCTTCAGCTTGTTGTAAAGAAGCCCATATGTTTATTGATTCTTGATTCTTACATTCGAATGAGTAGGGAATTAGTTTACGAGCAGCTGGAGATAATTTGATATCCTCACCAGTCTCACCCATAATTGCTGAACGGATGTCATCTGGTTCTAAGTCTGAGAATGTCTCTAACAGTAAGTCCCTTACTTTGTTTTGTAATCTCTTACCTTTGTTCTTTGCGCTTCTTGTTTTCATTACCGTAGCTTCCTGGTACTTGTTAATACTTGTCTTGCTTGCCTTGCTTGCTTCCTGGTTAAGTGCTTAATCCAATAATTTTCAATAAAGGCTTACAGATATCTTATAAAAAACCTTACTAATTTTTTACAGATAACATTTACAAGTATACTTAATTATATATATCAGAGAATTACTTGTTAATCAAAAATATTTTACAACCACTTAGATAATTCTCTTCTAGCAAATCTTTCAGCTTTCTCTTCCCACTTATTATCATCGTGTGGGTCTAATCCTTTGTATGTAGCCATCGTACCTGCTTGGGTATATTTCTTTATGTACTTTCTGACTCCTAATCTTTTAGCGTCTAATGCGTGTCCTATCTCATGCAGTATAGTCAATAGAAACTCTTTTACTGATGGGTAAGACCTTCTTAGGATTACAGTGTCCGTCTCAGGTACATACTCTGCTAAATCTTTTCCACTTCCAAACTTTACCTTAGACTTCAACCCATATTGTTTCACCAAATTCTGTGCTATATCTAAGTAATCTATTCTTTCCAATAAAATATTATTCATAACCTTTTTATATTTTGTTTCTTCTATCACTTCGGTATTTTGTTCTTCGAAGTCCTCACCAGCAACCCAATTTTCCCAACTATCAAAGTGTGCTTCGAAGTCATCGTTTATATCTCTTACGATTGCTGTCTTAGTTACAGAAAATTGTTCCTCTTCATCTTTTCCATATATGTAATCAGCCTTTGGAAATGATGTTTGGGTATAACCACCTCTTTCAAACCAAGGTTCAGGTCTTCCCTCTAATGCACCTAACACTCTTTTCTTATCACCTTTGATAAATCCAGTATCAGGTTCACCACTATCAGCAACATAGCCTGACATTCCTGAAGCTTCCCATAATTCTTTGAATTTACCCATTATGCATCAAACCTCACTACTATTCCTAACGATATATCCTTTTCGTTCTTTATGGGTGCTGACAGTTGTCCTATCGCTATAAGTTGATTGAAGTCGTTATACAACCCAACCTTAGTCACATACGGTCTAAATTCTGAGTGTGTTACGAAACCTTCATATTTATTAGCAGCTGTATATGAATTACTGAACGAACCAGACTTAGCAGTTGCGTGACCAGGTGGAAATAATCTCCAAGCATCAGCACCTGTGACACTTATGCTTCCACTTCTTTCTTTTGTAGCACTTATGTTCATAGTGCCATTGAATTCATTTTCTCCAACAATACAAGTATATTCATACTCTCTTATTGTTTGTTGAGCCTTATACTTGAGAGAAAATCCATCAGTACCTTCCTTTTGTCCAACATCAATATACTTACTTCCAGTGTCTGTCATCACAATTACACCATGATCATAAAAGACATTACCAATTACCGAACCTGTTGTAGCAGTTATCTCACCAAAATCAAATTTACCATTTGCTAAACTACCACTCCTAAATTTAGCATAAGAAGAAGAATAATTATTGTCATATAAGTTTCCATCCCCATCATCCTTTATTGTTAGAGTTGTAGCTCCGCTATTATCAGTAAGTGTGATTGAGCCTGGTTTTATTCTTTCACCGAATAGTTTTTGTGGAACCGATATTACGGATGCTGATGTGTGTAAATTCCTATATTGTTTATCATTATTAGCACCAAAGTTATCATATGGATTTAGTTCAGACCAATCCTTTTTAGTTGAAGCATTTACTTGATTGTAGTACATATTATTTATCAACATCCACGAAGGACCAGAGTAAAAAGAAGCACTGTTTGGATATACCTTTACATTAGCAGAACCTGTTAGAAAGTTATGAAGACTTCCACTAATTGCTCTAAATGAATATACACCACTTCCGCTATCAACATTGGTTACGGTAAATTCCTTTCCTACTTTGAATGGTGTGATTCTTATGTCGCCTGGGTCTAGTGTCTTAAACATGACCTAATATCTCCCAGTTTAGAAATCTAATTTGACTTTTATCAGAGCTTCTCTAGAAAATGATTTCAATAATGGTTTACTCAATTTAGCGACTGCCAAAAGTTCATTAGAATCATTATATAATCCAACTTGTGTTATAAAAGATTTAGGATTCTTATAATATGAGCTAATAGAAAATGAACCATCTGATGCTGTAGCAAAAGTTGGGTTAGCACTAAAGTTGAACTCCTGATTAGGTACTCTCACAAAATAGTGTTGTGAAGTAATTACCTCTTCTCTTCTAGACTGAAAATGAGAACCAGATGCAATCTTTGAGAAAAGCTTGAAAGAGTTATCACCGTTAGTATTTGAACCTAGCTCCGTACTCAAAGAAGCACTTGTATTTAGGACAGGTCCGTTGAATACCAATATTCCTAAGTCAGGATAAAATAGTCCATAAGCACCACCTTGCTGTTCAGTAGCTGTTTTATGTGTTACAGCAGTTCCAGTAGCTATAGAACCACTAACGATATTGAATACCCTACCACCTTGATTTACAGTAGGATTCGTAGTAGCACCACTATCGTCAATGAATCGTAAAGTCTTACCACCAGCATTTCCCAATCTCAATTCCCAATTGCCTGGATCCATCTTTTCTCTTAGAAATTCTCTACTAACAGATAAAGCATATACATACTTTGGTGTTATATGATCACCACTACCAGCGAATGTAAATTGGTTCTCATTTGGTCCTAAAAGAGTATTTGATAATTGACGATATATTGTAGCAGCTGCTCTGTTACCATCAACACCCTTAGCACCTAACGAACCACTTCCGTTGAAGTGAGCGTAAGCAACTGAAAATTGAACTTTTCTTGTTGTTGTGGTAGCAGGAGAACCATACACATCTAAATAATGTTCTCCAGAACTTCCTGATTGAACAGATGATGTGTAAAAAGCAGTCAATGTACCAGAACCATTTTCCCACATTCCTGAAGAAACTGTATCCTTTACATTGGTAATTACATCATTATCTTGATTGAATAATTTATAAATTGCCATCTCTTACTCCCTACATAGCAGCAGCATCAGCCGCTGTTCCTGTTAGTCTTACTGCATTCGTAATAGTTATCGAACTCGTAGCACCTGTATCATTTCCAATCACTGTTAGCTGTGTAGATTTTCCACCCACTGGTGTTGATTGTGGTAATGGTAATAATTGTATCCTAACAGAATTAGCAACTACAGTCTTACTGTTTGGTGCGTCATCCTCTCCTAAGAAGAAAGGTGTAGTAGCACCTGGTGCTCCAGCACCACCTCCTGAAGCAACATTCATTGTTACTACAGATTGATCATGTAGAATAAATGTGTAACTTCCATCGTTTACATTTGTTGTTGTAGCATTTACCACAATAGCAGATTGATTCAGTCCTCCAGCAGCAGTAAATGTTACTGAACCTGGATTTACATTGAGAACTGGCATTCTAGCGGTATTTTTTGGTAGAGTTACCAATTTGTACCTCATCACATGATTTTCATCAGAGAATGCTTCTAGCAGTGGCATATTTTCAATTGCTTTACCATAGTAATCACTTCCGTTTGGATGTGTGACATCCCAAAGTCTATAATCTACCTCATCGTCTGAAAGAGCAAATTTTGTGATATTGAAAGCTGAAGTTCCTTGAGCTAACAATTCTCTACCCTTTTTAGTGAGTATAGCATCTACAGTTATGGTAGCGTTATTTAAAAATCCCATATCTTACTCCTAATATTATTATGTTCTGATTGTGGTATCATATATAAATATCACAATTTTAAATTTTTCATTTTTTTATTTCTTTTTCTTCTTTGTACCTTTTTTTCTTTTTTTCTTTTCTTTTTTCAATCTCAATCTTGGAGACATTTCCTCTTCCACCACAGGCACATCCTTTATCAGTTCTTTGTCGCCCTTTAGTTTCTGAAACTCAACTTCATCCAAAGTACCATCAGCCTTAAACCCACCATCACTTACCTTTGGTATTACAGGTTTCTGTTTTTGGTCTTTGAATTTGAAGTCTGATACTTTTCCATCTCCTGTCTTCAAAGTAGAATCACCACTTTCTTGTGTAACAAGCTTAGTTGGAGATGTTATAACAATCTCAATTGGTCTTCCACCATCAATCGTAGTCTTTGATGTGTTCTTAACTCCAGCATAAAAAGAGTTCATCTTAGCTTGAGACTGTTCAACTAAGTTATCTAAATCAACATCAAAGAACGATGAGGAGTTTGGTAAATTTGCTGAGTGACTAGCTTCAGTAGTATAAAATTTTGCAGTCTTTTGGTTTCTTCCATATATTCTTGAGCCTGAAATAATTGGTTGATGTACTTCTCTCACAATTGACAATGAGTCCGAAGAATTGGACATAGTTACATCTGAATATAATCCTGGCTGAGTAAATTGTTGAAAAACAGTATAGTCAAAATTTCTTTGTTTTAGTTCAGTAATTGTTCCATTATAGGTATCATATGAACCTGTAGCAACTATAACAGAACCAGATTCGGTTGTTCTTGATATACTGATGGTATCTGAATAAGCATCACTTGTAACAGCACTAAGACCAGCATTAAAAGATGCTGTTACTGATATAATATCATCCGTAACATCAATAGTCCCTCTTAGATTTTCAGTAGTTACTATAGGGTCTTTTCCTGTTATTACTTTTGGTCTTTCAAAAATATTTGGTTCTACTAAAAGACCGATATCAGGCTTTGCCCTAGCAGGTACTAGTTTTCTAAGTGCTGGAAATAAAGATTGGTCATAATATTTCAACATTCTAATATAGTCCCAAAAATTATTTGGTTCGGTATATTTTTGCCAGTATTTATCTGAAATATTTTTCAGTCCTCTGTAACTTTGTTCGGTTCTGTCTCTTGGGTCTCCTAAATAATTCTCAAAATTCAAATCACCAACCGATTGTATAATATCATTATTTATGACATCAGTAGGAGCAAAAAATATTCCTACCTTATTAGAATCATTTGCTGCTGTATCATATTGGCTTTTAGTAACCCTTTTTGTTCTTTGTAATATCTCACCCTGTTTGATATTGTTACCTTCCAATCTAATCTTTTTAGTAGTCCTTCTTAGCGCACCTATACTTGGTATATGAGATTGCAACTCATCGACAACATTACTAAAGAAGTTACCAGTAAATCCATTATGTGAACCTGATACTGTACTTGTTTGATTTGAACTAACATCACGAATACCATCAGTATCAGTATTTAAATTTTTGTTGTCATCAAAGGAATATCGTAATACTAAATTATTATAAGATGATGATATTGTATTTCCGTTATAAGCCTTTGGATTACCAATATGATTTTTGAATTGCTTTACACCTAAAGTTTCAGTCCAATGTCTGTACTCCATCATAGAACCTGAAAGTCGAGAACCTACAAGTGCATTATTTGCACTACCACCAATAAAGATAGTTCCATCATTAGAGTATGATAAATTATAAGATGATGAAGCAGCAATATCTGTAGACATCGTAACTGCTGAAAATAATTGTATTTTACTTCTACTGGAATCGTATTTACCAACAGACAATTGAAATGATTGAGTTACGTGAGCATCTGAACCAGATGTTCTCCTCAACATAACAGAATAAAAATCACCATCATAAACAGGAAACTCTGAAGATGATATTTCCTTCAAGCCATCTGAACCACTCAACTGAAATGCCACATATCCATAATTATCTACAGATCCGTTATCTTTCAATCGAATAAAGAAACTAGATGATACATTCGGAGATGTTGGTTTCTTTTCTACTAAAATATGATTCGAACTACTTACAGCTCTAAACCTAAATTCTATCGTATCTGGTTTTCTACCTGAATCTGAATCATTAGACCAAGGTAATGAGACATACTGAGAACCTTTGAAGTCTAAAGCTTTTGTAAACTTTCTTGTTATTTCAAATTGTGGTGCTTCATCATCTGATATTGTAGGACCACCATACTCTTTTACTCTCAATATTGTTGATGGTATACCATAAATATTTATCAATCCCTTTAGAGCCTTTATCGTACCCTTATTCTTTAGGAAGAAAGGCATGTTGTTTATAATACGACCCCATATCTCTCTTGTAAGGTCTTTTTGCGAACTTACTGAATAAACAGAAACACTAGATCCTGTTACCTCATTTCCTGTCTGATATCTTGGCAAACTAACTAAATCTGAACTATCGTTTAGATTCCATCCTAAAGATTTACCTACACTATATATTAAGTCTTTTGATAATCCCTCATCTAATTTATCTCTTCTGTCATATGTGTCCTCTAAACCTTTTATATAAATCCAAAGATTATCAAAATGATGAGCTATCATATCTGTAAATTTTAAGTAATCTGTATTTCCAGTATCATCTATTATATGCTGTGGTAATAAAGAGCTAAGTCTGTTTCCATTTTCTTCATCATACAATGATGCTGAAATTATATTTTTACTATACCAATCAGTTCCTTCAGAAGAAGTTGTGTGTGCTAAAACATAAGGATTTGTTAGAGTTCCACCACCACCAACCTTAGGCCACGCATTACTATAAAATTGTCCTAAAGAGCTACTAACATAAGATGAACTTTCATAGTACATATAAGATTCAAATGGGTCGAAATTATTTTTTACCTCATTCACTCTAAGTTTCCATAAATCTCTATTTTCTGTTGAACCAGATACCGACACTAATGATGCGCTTGATGCGTTATAACTTTCAATCAACTCTAACTTATACTTAAAATTTTCTATCCTTCTTTCTACAGAACCAAAGTTAGAAAAGTTTTCATATCTACTATAATCAACATTTAGTTCTGCACTGTCTGTACTGGAAGAAACTATTTTGTTTTTTAGTTCAGCAGAAACAATCGAATCGGATGTTAGAATTTCATTTTCGTTTTTGAATTGTGTGGTTCTTCTTTGTACAGGACTTTCTACATTTGCTAAATCAGGCGTCTTTAGTAATCTATCACCAAGAGGACTGTCTACAAAATTTACTATTTTAACAACTTCAGTAACAGGCTCTATCATCTCCTTTACCACTACACATTCATCAAACTTTTTTATTCTCTCTGGTAATGGTTCATACATTTTAAAAACTATACTATGTGGCCACTTGACAACCGATGCTCTGTCTTGTTTGAAATTAGTGGTTAGGTATTGATTGCTTCCAAACTTTATGTAAGTCCTTAGCTCCTTTGGATTGAACACTGTGTATGATACATCGAATCCAGTATAAGAACCAGCTTGAGCACCTTCTTGGTAATATGCTAGTGCTGGATTATCATCATCTCCAAGCTCTATTGCACCATCTTGAAATGTCTTGTCTAACTCTACAATAGTACCATCACCATTTACCGATTGTATCTGTGCAACAAATGGTTTCTTAACTTTTTCAGATGTGGTTTTACTGTCTAACCTAAACCTTACATCAATATCATCAACCCATACTATACCTGGTGTAGATCCTATATGAGCTTCAAAGCTAAGAGACCAACCAGGAACACTTAGCTTCCAGCTATCATGTACAGGTATAGTAACTTCAAATTTTTCCCATTCGTTTGGTATGGTGTTAGATACCAAAGGTAATCCACTTGTTGGTCTAACCCTATTATATCGTGGTGGAGTTGGACCTTGAGACTTCCAATAATGAACTGTACTGCTGTCATCAGGAGCTGTCCATATCCATTCACCACCCTCACTCTCTGTTCCAACCTTATCAGTTGTTTCTCCTACTATTAGATTACCTGAACCATCGTCTATATGTGGCACATTTGGTAGAGGGTTGCCATCTGCGTCTATCATCCAATTGTCTTTGCCAGGATTTCTAGTACCAACTACCATATCCTCGCCACCATCTTGTACAGTACCAGCACCTATAAATATCTCATCAAAGGTATCTAAAAGTTCGTGTTCACCACTCCTTTGGGTAAAGACTTGACTTCCGACTATACAAGCATACCTAGCCCAATCAGTAAATTGAGGTGTGAGGTCTCTTTCAAAAACAACATCAGGATTTATAGGCATTGAATCAAACCCATCTTCGTTTATTGTTCTTGGATAATCAGGTTCAAACCATTGGTCTGCTCCGTCTTGACTATTAGTTAGTTCATAGAAATCACCATCACCATCGTCTACTCTATAATATTGGTCGTCTACATAAGCATAGAATCTAAAGACTCCGCCAGATCTTGACAAGCTCCATTTTACTTTGTAATTATTATCGACTATTTTATTGTGAAATGGTTCATCCAAATCTTTGACATTAATGACTTGGTCTATTGGTAAGTATAAATCATTATCAGATAAATCCTTATCTATCTTATATCCTGACTGACCCTTTTGTCTGAATGTATCAATCCTAAAGCTTTTATTGTTTCCAAACCCATCGTAGTAGAATATATGAAATCCACCCATCATTGGAACATTTTCTTCTCGATGTTGTGCTGGAGTTATAGACTGAACGAATCCATACTCAAATATGTCTTCATATAAACTTACTTCCGTTATATCACCGTTCCCACTCTCTCTTTCCACATATGTGGTTCTTAGCTGAGGAAACAAATCATCCCAACTACGAACCAAAACTTTTTCAGAATTTGGTTGGTTAACTTTTGTAATCCAAACTAAATCTTGCTTACCAAGCATAACATAATTGGGATATATATCCCCAGCTGTTTCTAGATAGTAATCACCCCACCAATTTTGTTGGTTGTCTGAGCCTGCTATCCATTCTTTATCCTTTACCCACCTATAGAAATACTCCCCTATAGTACATCCATATTGAAAGTTTGAGTTGGATGGTGTGTCTCTTGGAAAAAGTGGTCTTCTTGTCTCTTTTATCTCAGGTTCCGTTCTATAAGGATGAGCGTTTACAGCAGTCGGAAATTGTTCTGGACTTACTGTCCTATACTCTCTAGGGTCATTCTCTCCACCCGTTCCAAAGATAGGGTCTGGTTCTGCTGGTGTAGGATATCTTCTCCACATTCCGTTTGTCCATTGATATTCTCCACCCTCACTAAGCGTTCCTTCAGCGGTATTCCATCCATTGTAATCTGGATTCAATCCTAATTTCATAAATGGTGGTTCTCCTGGCTCACCATCAGCCATATACATCGACACCTTCCACGCACCAGTACCATGATTACCAACAACTGGTTTATTTAGAAAATCACTTGGTTGTCCGACTTCTATATTAGAGGGGTATGTACCAGGTGACCATCCATAACCAGTTTCCTGTGAAAAGAAATTAGTGACGGACATCCCTTGAGTATACACCGCTTGTGGAACATTCTCTACCTGTAAAGCTGCTTCTATAGTTGCAGGAACATAATTAGGAGGTGGCTCCGTAGGCATCTCTTCATTCAGAGGACTACCTTCAACAAAAAATCCTTCAGGTGGGTTATCAGGCTGCGCTTCTGATTCTAACTCAGTCGGAAATTTAGTGGTTATCCTTACTTGTTTATTTGGAACGCTTGACTTTATATAACCACTTATCAAAAGAGAGTCATCGTGAGTTATTCCTAATGCTTCTAATGTCCTAGTATTCCAATGATGTGTTAGCATCAAACCTCTATGTGGATTTTCAAGAGGCCAAGCACTAAAGTCATCAGCAAAAGATTGATTTATATCAGGAAACTTAAAACAAACTCCACCATCACGACCTTCACCTTGAACCCAATGTCCCCAATATCCTAAGTGAATTGAATTACCCCAAGTATCACTGTTAGAAAACCAATGTAAATATCCAGCACTCCAGTCACCTTGTGGTCTTACTGCGTTTGCGTGTAAGCTACTGTCCCAAGGATATCTATCCCCATATTTTATAGCTTCACCATAATCATCCGTTCTTAGTGAATCTTGTTCGGTTACTATGTTTTCTTCTGTCGTTGGAGTAGTATCTATCGTATCTACATGATATACATCGTTTATATAAATTGTACCACCGACCATACGAGGTGTAAATGAAAATCCATTAGGTTCTGTAGTTAGTGTCATAACATTTGTATTTGTTATAAAATTTCCTTCGTCATTCAAAGTTCCAAATTGTATAATACCAGTTGGAACACCAAGCCTTCTTACAGACTCACCTAATCTAGAAAAATCTTCAAAGTTATTTTGTCCGTCTACATCAGATGCTTTTATTCTAATTTCTTTTCTTGATGGGGAGACAGCATCTACCATCAAAGTCATCTTCTTTAGTTGTAACTCTTGTCCCCTTTCAACACTACCTGCAATCCTTTCAAATATTTTACCATCATCGGTTACATCAATGAGGTCTAAATTATCATATATATCAAATTTTCCTTGTAGGTTAGGTATTGTCTTTACCAATACATCATCTTCGCTACCAGCCAACTTTCTCAAAAATCTATACTCTACAGCATATGTGCCAGATTCTAATCCAGCATTTATCAAATCTAAACCTGGTTTCAATAATATTTTATCATCAACATCAAATTGAATATCATTTGCTAGTTTTGTGGTTGAATCTAATACACCACCATTTGCGTTAGATATAATTACCTGTATGAAATCTCTATTTGGGTTAGTTCCAAATATACCATTTTCATATGGTTTGTTTCCGATACGAATATCATTACCTGCTTGTAATAATTGTCTGTCTCTTATGTTTAGTTTACTAGCCATTATAGTTCTATTATATCCCTATCTATTACTTCATCTAAAATATCATCATTTATTCTGTACTGTGGTGTTTCTAAAGTTTTAGTTATTACTGTAGTCTCATCATCATACAACTCACCACTATACGGATCTTCAAATAACAACATAGTCCCATTCTCATCCCTTACAACTAAACTTCCATCATTAGCCGCAAATTCTGGACTATCATAAAATTGTGTTTTATAATAATCTCTTTGTATTAGATATGCTTGTTCATCAGCATCTTTGAGATTTTGGTAATACTCATTTTGCTGAAGTTCTTCTTTTGTATATGGCATTTTTACCTCACAACTTTGAATGTGAAATCTTCATCGTAGTAGTTTACCATCTCCTCTACAGTTCCACTTCCACTAACTACTTTGAACTCAAATTTATAATATCTTTCTGCTTGTAGTCCATTCATCCATAAATTGAAATAATTACCATCAGAATCACAGCTTATCAATGAGCCTGTACTAAATGGAATTATTACATCTTCGGTATCAGCATCAAGCACAGAGTAGTAAGAACCATCTTGTACAAGCTTACTTCCACTGGGTAGATATTTAGCAGTCAAGTATTCTGATGATGTGTTGCTATACGATTTTGTTGGATACCTACCTCTACCTACTAATCTAAATTTAGCTTTAGATTTTTCTTTGTATTCGGGTCTTAGATTTTTCATATAAATCTGTAAATCTTCTAATTCTGATTTCGGTAATGCTGATAATGAACCTGTTGTCCATTTTGTATCATACCATTCAACTTCTAATTTTGGTGGATAAATAGTATTTGTTTGTCTTGAAAAGAATGATAGGTTTCCAAGTCTCTTAGTACTACCCTCATCTGTATTGACATCACCATTACCAAAACTACCACTTCTTTTTACTATAAACCCTTCATTATCATATGTACCATTCAACCAAGAATTTACGATTGGAGTTACATCCATCCTTATATCCCTTGTCTCATACTCTAATGATTGAGATGCGTAGACACTTGTGAACCAAGTACCACCCGAACCAGTCAAAGGTCCATACCATTGAGTCTTATCAGTAGCATTGTCTTTATAATTCCAACTAGCACCATCTGTTGTAGGTGGATTGTCAGCCTTAAATCCCTCACCTTCAGCCCAACTTTGACTTACTGGATAAGCCCATAGTGATTGACTAACAGACAATTCAGATGGATTAGCATCATACAGGTTTAGATAGTATTTAGCATCGGTTGATATCTGTCCTCTGACAATAGATCTTGATATCTCTGCTAAATCAAATTTCAATAAAGCTCTTGATACCTTTGGATTTGTACCAGCAGCAGTTAAGTCCTTCCTTACCTCTAATATTTCATCAAGACCTGTGTTGTTACTACCACTTTCTTGATATAATGTAGTATCTTTGTCTGGAAAAATAAAATAGTGCATTAGTTACCTCCTGCTGAAGAACCAACTACTCTTCCTTCTATGTCTGTTGCTGGAAACTTTATTTCAAAGCAACTTGGGTCCATAGATGGATAGACAACCCCATCTTTAGTAGCTGATGTTATGTCGTACATATTTCCTGAATAACCCGCAGAACTTAGAAATTTATTAGTAACCAATATTGGTAAGCCATTAGGATTATTGTCTTCAGGTGGTACTACTGCAGAAACACCATCTGTCAAAGATATCCTATAAGCTAAATCGGATAATATTATTGGTTGTCCTATTTGCCACTTATCAATATTGAAAAAGTTTCTAACAACCTGCATTGCTCTAAGTAAAACTTCTTCACCATTATATCCCGCCTTTGTTATTATATTAAATTTTATTGCTATGTTTATCACAAAAGCATCTTTTATATTTACAGCATCAGTAACCATTCTAAATTGTGTTAGATAGGTTTGTATGTTTTCTTTTACTGCTTGATTTAGTTGAGTCAATTTCTTTACTGAATTATATCCCAACACATACAAGTTCAATGCTAATGGATTTATAATTCTGTTATCTGAATTAGCACCTGTATCTGTAGGATCTAATTGACTGTCTTGTACTATATATGCTTTTGCTATATTACCATACTTTGGTGGTAAAGCATATACTCTTGTTATATAGTCTTCTTTAGTAACAGCTCTTGATTGTGCCTGAAAGTATGCTAATGCGTTATTCTTTACCTCTCTAATACTTTCAGCAGACCTACCACCAGTTGCTGGTTGTGGATTAGTAACCCCAACAGAACTTCTTGTCTGTGATAACAAAGCAGGTGTTAGTCCATTAGCGTCAATCTCAACTTCTAGTTTCTGTATACCATTGATTGTATTAGAACCAACATTGTTATTTATACCACCACCATACCTATAGGTAATTTGTAAAGTAGTGTTTGCTGGTGCTTGACCATAAGCTTTTGTTTGTAAAAAATTAGATGGGTCGAAAGCTTCTCCTAATTTAGATGGTGAGCCTGGCAACGAAGAACCAACTGAATCAGGATTAGGTATAATCTCCTCATCAGGAGAATCTGATATACCAGCACCAAATCTCAATTCTGTTTTACCCTCTTGTGTTATATATGTAGTAAACCTTCTAGAAGTTTTCAATAGCTTTAGTAGATAAGGAGCTTGGTCTGATTGTGATGCTAAATCAGGATCTGTCTTCGATGTATTTTCCATATCAGTAAATACTGTATCTTGAGCTAAGTATGGAACCTCATACCAACTATTACCATCACTATCTACACAAGAAATTACTTCAGTAACATCAGGATTAGCCAAAGCAATTCTTTTATACTTTTCAGCAGAAGCAACAGAAATATATTCCGTTATCACCTGACCACTCCTTGCCCTTACACTTTTTCTCAATAAATAACTTACTGGAACATTACCACTACTTTCAAAAATACTTACAGCCATTGGGTCATATGAAGATGAAAATTTGAAATTACAATCTTCAGTAGTTGTAAATGAAATTCCAGTGGTAGAATCTACTTTCATACCACCCTTTATATTCAAAGCATATGATAAATCAGGAGCAGTAGTGTAACTAGCACCTGTTCCACTTGACTTTGCTGGTACAGTTTGAAATATATCTAAAATTGCTGTAGCAGGAGTTGCTTGTCTTGGTGTATATCCTAATGCTTGTGCCATATTATAAACTGTTTTCTTTTCTTCAGCATATGCTAATAGACTTTCTTTGAATTGGTTGTCTACATAATAAGAAAGAACATCACCTACATATGAAGCCATTTCAATAAACATCATACCTGGTGAAGCTTCATTGAAGTCATTATAGTTATTTGGAAAATAAACCTTAGCAAACTCTATTAGATTTGCTTTTAGAGAACTAAAATCCTTATTTAGATATTTTACTTCTTTTATTGAATCATTTTTTGGTGCTGTATATGGCATTTACTTTCTCCAGTTATCCACCCAATTGTCTACTAAACGCTTGACCTTCTTGTCCAGTTTCCGTATCGTCAAGTGAACCCAACTCTAATGTTATATCCTCTAATGTGGTAGTATCTGTATTTAGTGAAAATAATATTTTTGGTGTCAATACATTTGCTGAATCTTCGAATGTTACACGCACAACCTTTACATGAGGTAAGAACTCAGCAATAGAAGCTCTTATTTTTTCTTCTATAGAATTTTGAGTATCATCATTTATAGGTTCAAACACAACATTCAATAATTCAGAACCAAATGTTGGATTGCCTAACCTTTCACCTCTTCTTGTTAATAGCAAATTTCTGATATTCGATTTTGTCTGTTCTAATAAAGTCTGTGTTTGTTTGAACACACCATCTTGATGTACGCCTAACGGAAGCTGTACGCCAATCAGAACATCTGGATCTAAATCATTTTGTATTACACTCATTATATCTTACCATCTTTTTTATCTAAAGCTTTCATTACTCCACTGTAATCCTTTGTCAATGCGTTCATTACACCTTCAGGTACACTATTTGGATCTACACCAGCAGCTTGAGCAGTTGTAACTCCAATAGATTGCCTCTTTACTTCAGGATTACCAAATTGACTACCATACCCCATCATCTCAGCCATTCTTGAACTATCAAATGTACCACCACCCATCGTTGGATACTCTTGAAACTCTTCTTTATTTGCTGTTTCGTTGAGTACTTTATTCAACATTGGGTCTTTGACATAACTTACTTCTTCTTTAGGTTTAGATGATTGTGTAGGTCTGATTAGTCCTTCACTAATAAATATCTTCTTTACCTCTTTTTGTACCTCACGTTTGATAATTTCTCTCAAAGTTTGTACTAGTTTACTTTTCTTTGACATTTAAAACTCCTGTTTTATATAAATATAAATCTAAAATAAAATTGATTATTATCTTGTATATGTCTTTGGAACATCACCTTCCTCACTATCAGCAGCTGCAAGAGCATCTGATGCTTCGTCTAACATTTCTTGTGCTTCTCTTTCTACTCTATTCGCAATTCCTTCTAATCGTAATCGTTTTTTCTCTTCTAATTTTTGTTTTCTTTTTAATCTAGCCATTTTCCTAGCTTTTAATCTTTCGTTTAGTGCGTCAATCTTATCGTTGAATGTACCATTCACTTCCATCGTAGATACAGAACCATCTGCTCTTGTGGTTGTAATCGTTCCTCCGCTAAATGCTATAAACTCATTTTGTGATGGCTCTATTACTGAAGTGATATCTAACAAAGCATCTATTTCAGACTTCAATAAATCCTTCAATAGTTTTACAGCATATTGTACAGCTGCTACTACTGGATTCAGAGACATAGATATAGTACTAGCCTTATCAGAAGCCTCTGCTGTTTTTTTAGCAGTCAATGCAGTTTTTACAGCCTTACCAACTTTCTTTCTAGTCTCTCTTGTATCTTCCCAAAACTTCTTTACTGCCTCTATCTGTTCTCTCACTACCATCAACTGATTATAATACTCATCATAGACTGCTTCGTTTTCTTCTATCTTTTGTATATAATCATCAGTTAGCTCGTTTAGACGAACCACTTCCTCAGCACTTTCTTTTTGAATTGCTTCTTTTAGTATGGTTGCTAAAACTGGCTTTTTGTGCCAATCTGCGTGTGGCATTATTGTCTCCTATTACTCAGAATATACTGTCTTACTAAAAAGACTTTCTTCATCTATATATTTTTTACCCATAGAAACGATTCCAGCTCTTAGACTAGCAGCAGCACTCTGTACTTGAGCAGAACCATTTCCTTCAAATGCTTCTAAAGTATTACAAAACCCTTCTATATTCAATAATAAATCATTTACAAAATTTCTCATATCAGTACCCCTTACAATAGGGCTTTGTGAATCAGTTTTACCTAAGCTAACCTTACCACCTATTGTTGCTATATTTATCTCATCAATAGCAGTAATGTTTATATCATTTGCTGATGTCACATACATAGAACCAGGATGATTAGCATTTAAATGTATTGTATCACTTGAAATTGTGATGGTATCTCCTGTCGTATCAAAAAATTCTTCTTGTTCTGTTTCTAATACAGATGGTTCTAATTCAGTTTGTTGTGGATTACTGGTCATTTCAATAACAGACCCCACAGAATTAGGATTATGAAAATGAGGAAAATTCTTATCAAAGTTTTTATGTCCAACTTGAAAGGTATCTTTATCTTGATTATTACCAATAACAATTTTTGGATAAGCTCTATAACCATTTGCTTCTGCTTCTGAAGTAAACATCATATAGTTACCAAATCTTCCTTGAATAGTAGTATCACCATGCTTTGCCATAACTGGTCTAGCCATATAAGTAAGTGATTCAAATACTTGTTCTTCACCGACAACCTTATCAACTCTGTTGTGATTTACTTTACCCATCCTATTCAAAGGAAAGTCATAGAATACCTGTCCATCGTGTTCAACCAATACTACCTCTTCATCAATTAGCGGCATACAATTAAAATGAGAACACATAGGACCGACATTACTTATAAGATCTTGATTATAATTTAGCTTCACATCTATGTTACCATGCATCTCCCACGCATAAGTATCCACACCATCTTTTCTTGTTCGCTTAGGTAAATGTAGCTGGTCTGAATAAACCTTTACGACTCTACCAGTGACATGTTGCTTATACTCCACATCAGACTGCATAGACCTAATAAGTTCAATTGCTTGGTTATGTGATATTAGTCCAGGCTTTTTCTTTTGGGATAGCTTATTACCAGCTCTAACTTCAGCTATTGACAATTTTAGACTCCAAGTTATCTGAATGTTTCTGTACATCACTTGCTACTTCTTCTACTGCGGTAAGTAGCTGTTCTTTTTCAGCATCAGATAATCCAAATTCATCTTCCGAACTACCTTTGTTTTCAGAAGATATGATTCTTTGTACGATAGCCGCCATCTTTACAAGTTGGTCATCATTCTTTACATTGATTTCCAAATACTCTTTTAGCATAGGAATAATCTGTACAGCAGTATCACCATCTTTTATAAAGCTAGTAACCTCTTTCATAAGAACTTCCAACTGTGTTTTATTTCTTTCTGTATTTTTGTAAATATCCTCAAACAAATCAGAAAGCGACTTGCCTTTAAATATTTCATAATCATTAGCCATAATTAGACTCCATATATATAATGTGGATTATTGTTATATATAAATATTACAAGGCACAAAAAAAGGGAGTAAAAACTCCCTTTCCTTATTTATACACTAGCTGAGTCTTGCTGCCGTACCAATGAGCCTGTATAGGATATGTCAACTGTACCATACTTATCAAATTCATAGAACAATCTTTCATTGAATTTTTTCATAACATTTATGATACGAGTTATGTGTTGCGTGTTAGAACCAGTCATTTCTCTGATAAGAATATAAAGAGCCTTCTTATTGAAGTTCTCAATGTTCTCTTTGATACGAAATATATGTAACACAGAGTCAGCAACCCTAATGTCTTTTTGTCTTTTGAAAACATTAGTTAGATTTATATCCCAAAACCTCTGTAGCTCATCTACAAATAATGTGGCATTCTCACTGGATTGAGCTGATGCTTTTTCGCTTTGAGTGTTTCTTTTATAATCTAAAACATCCATCTCAGAATGTATTTTACCCATCTTATAGTTCTTGTTATTATTTAGTATAAGATAGTTTTTAGCTACGATACTAAAATAGGAAAACGCTCTTCCCTTACCTTCTTTGAATTTGTGCATATTCATAACTAAGAAAGAAACAACTTCATGCTTTACTTCCTCTGACGATACATCAAAGTAATAAAATTTGAATGTATGAATTATATTCTCCACCAGCTTTTCAAAAGCCTTTCGAATATGTTCATTGTAAATTTTATTTCTCAACCTCGGTTTATCCTCAGCTTCGTTATATCTGATGATTGCTTTTTCGGTATCCATTGTGAAGTAATATCTACTACTTCCCTTCTTTGCTTTTCTAGCCACTAATTGACTCCTCTTCTATGTCTAGTTCGTTTACTGCTTTTTCAATTTCTTTGAATATAATTCCTACCTCATCGTCTTCTTCAAAGTATTCTTTATAGTCAAGTTCTTTTATTGTCTTATTGACATCTACCATTCTGGTACTATATTCTTCTATCCAATCTTCCATAACTTCCATCTTCTTCATTGTATTCCATAATCCATACCAGGAAGCTACACATAAAAGTGCCAATAATACAAGGATTATTTCCAGAATCATTTCTTTTCTCCAAATAGTTCTTCAAATAAATCTTGTGATTTGTTTTTTAGTCTATCACTATCATCACTTTTTTTCGTCTCAACTGCTTTCTTCATATTCGTAGCAACCTTTACATTAGCCTCTTCATCCAATCTGTTCCATTCGTCACCTTCAATATGAGTAGCCATCATATCTGCCTGATGTAATATGTATGCGATGTTAGACTTCAAAGACCAATCAGGATTGTAATTCATATAATATGTCTTATTAGCATCTTCATACATTCCATCTGTAAGTCTCAATCCGATATATTCCCATTCCGACATTGGTATCTGAAAATGTTGTAGGATAAAGAAAGACCTATCTGTTACTGACATATACTGTAGTTTAGGATTATGTTTGAATATAGAACCTTGATTCTTTCTATGCCACTCTGAATCTTGTGGTATATAGTAATCTTCTTCTAAATCACCAACCTTACCCAAGTCATGATGCATACCAGCAAAGATAAGTTCCTCATCTGTAAAGTTTATGGTAGCACCATCCTCTTCCCACAACTTCTTTATCTTCAAAGCACAATCTACAACATGCAACACGTGCTCTACATAACCACCCACCATAGCATTGTGATAATGTGCTTTACCACTAGCAGGCGCTATAGACATTCTATCCTCAAAATATTTATACATCTCTAAGAGTTTTTCTTTCCGTTCTCCATCAAATGTATCTTCAATAAGTTTTATCAACTTATCCCAATTTTCTATTATCTGTTTTTCTGTAAGCTGTTTCATTATCTCACCTCATATCCATATTTAGTTAGTTTTATTGTTGGTTCTGTTCTTAGTCTATTTCTGTATATGTCAAATGGTATACCCCTTCCCCATCCCAAGTATTCCATTAGCTGAAACTTGGTTACTGAACCAGTCTTATGTATGTAATCAAAAATCTTTTTATAGCCGTCTGTATCTTTCTTTACCATCTTTAGTCTATCCTCAGCTTTTACAAAATGGCTGTTGTATTGTTTTATTATATTTTCCCAAGAGTTTTGTTCTCCCATATCTTTAGATTTTTTTGAATATGATTCTCTAACATCTTCTTGGTCTAATATTTTATTTATCTGAATCATAAACTCTTCATCTTTTTTGAAGTAGATACCCGCATCTTCAGCATATTGTGAATAGTAATCAGCATCATAAAAGATATAAGGTACACCAACTGCCATACCATCAGAAGCAGAGTTAGCCCAACCTGTATGGTGTGACTGTCCACATACACCAACCCAACATTTAGATAACTCTGTAAAGTAACCTTGTCTATCAAATTTATCATTATAGATATATTCTCTATCTATCGAATCAGCCAATGGAACCCATACTGTAAAGTCTTTTCTTTGTTCCCATAACTTATCCATCTGTTGTAAAAACCAAGGATAACTTTTGTAACTGTTAGCCCTATGATTCCAAACTATTATCTTAGGTTCTGTTTGTGGTTTCTTTCTTGGGCCTTCTACATTATCCCAACCACGAGGTAGAGGTGATATCTTATCTTTTAGTATCTCTACATCTTTGTCTGGCAAACAACTTGGTGCGTGTTCTATAATAGTATCCTTTACTGCTTGTGAGTTTACACCACAACTATTCATAGACATCAATCCAGCATAGTGATGTCTAAGTAAACTAGCTTCATATGCTGTAGTCTTAGGTATTTCTATATAAGCATCATATCCAAATATTACTGGTCTACAATTAGTTATGTTTCTAAAATGATTTTCTATCTGTAGCGTATGTTCTGGCAAATAACAATATACAAAATCCCAATCTTTATTTTTGAAATCAACAACTTTTTTGAACTGGTATGTATCAAAGTGTTGTCTCATCTCATTTGGATATGTTGGTTGTTTATATAATATTTGTTCCGTATTGCTATGTTGAAAGCCAGGCATTATTTCAGGAGTCAATACAGTAAAGTGTACATCCTCTCTCAGCGCTGTCAAATACTTTAGTATATTAGACATTATAATATAATAGCTATCTTTTGTAAAGTCTTTTTGAAAGGTAATGTTAGGGTATACCAAACATCTGTACTTGTATTCTTTTGTTTCGTCTATGTCTTGAAAAAAATCGTTCATTTCAATATATCAATTAGTTTGTTACTGGTAAACTTTTTTATACCAACTAAATCTTCAATTCTTTTGAGAGACTTTTCATAATATTCTTTATCTAACTCACATCCCAAGAACTCTCTGTCTGTATTAGCACAAGCTATCGTTGTACTACCACTTCCATTGAATATATCTAATACAACATCGCCAGGATTTGTATGAGCCTTTATTATTCTTTCCAATAACTCAATCGGCTTTTGTGTTGGGTGCCAACCAGCATATTCTTTTGATGTCGTATGATTATTCTTAGGCCAGACATCTGTTGGTATCTTACCAAGTGGATTCAAATCCACACCCTTACGAACACTCTTCTTCATAATGTAAGGTATTCTAACATCATCTCTATTGAACATAAATTCTTTACCTTTAGAATACATAAGTAAGTCTTCGTGTTTTCTAGCAAAATTCTTTTTTGTTCTACCACCCCAATCATAAGACCATATTATCCAACTCTGATAAACCATATCCTCAAGTGAATTTAGTACATCTAACTTGTACCTCAAAAATGTATCTGTTTTAGTAGTACCCCAAACATACATACAACCATTTGGTTTTAGCACTCTAGCACATTCTTCACTCCAGTTCATACACCAATCTAAATAATCTTTTTCTGTATCCCAAGCAGAGTCCCATCCTTTTCCACCATCAAATCCTATAAAGTATGGTGGGTCTGTTAGAACTAAGTCTACAGATTCAGTATCTAATTCTGATAAAAATTCTAAACAATCTTTATTTTCTAAAATCATCTACCAACTTCTCCTAAGTATTTTTTCTTTGTTTCTTCCCAAGTAGTACCTACGATATCTCCATAAAATAATTTCTCAGGCTTTAGTCTACCTTCATCAAACAACTTAGAATATCTTTTTATTGCTTTTGGCTTCCACCAGTTCATAATGTAATCTGTATCTTCAGCATATTTCTTTTTCATCTTCAAATCTTTTTCTTCTATCTCTCCACGCAAAAACTCTCTACCATTCTCATAGATGTCAGCAAAGTAGATACCCCTTTTGAATCCGTGTTGGTAGTCCGATGGCTTTACCCCTACGACTTTGAATATCATATTTATTACTCTTTGTTTCACACCAGTAGGAGGACCAGCAACACCCTCTTTTTGTGTAGTAGCCGCTTTGTATTCTTCTTCCTTATTCTCTTTCAACCACTGGTGCCATACATCATATGTTTCATCGTCTGGCTTTAGCGCAATCCTACCTTTTGAACTTCCCATTGTTCTCCATACTGGTATGGAGTTATACATAGAGTGAATTCCATATAGCGATGTTGTCGATAATCCAACTAGTGTCTGTCCGTATAATTTCTTCCAAGCATCTCTTACAACCGATGAGGTAACTAAAGCGGCTACTAACTTACCCCCTAAAAAATTGAAACCTAAAGGTTGAGCGCAACATATAGTGGTTCCGATGGATGTATACTTCAACTTACCATCTTTGAACTTATTATCTTTGCTCCAACCAATGTATTCATCCCTAGCTCCCAATGATGTTACATCAGAGCCTAAACAGATGATACCTAAAATCTTTTTACTTACTTTATCTTTTACATAAAATTTTATGTTTCTGCCAGGATTAGCAGTAAACTCCATAGTATGAATCAACCTACGAACCAAAGTCCATTCTTCATTATCTTTAGCATTACCTTGTTCTGTCATTTCAACATAAGGTTCTAGTGCTTCTATCTCTTTGATTGTTTGTTCTTTATTATTTATATCGGTAGGTGTCCAAATAGCCTTTTCTAGTCTTGGAAAGTTAGTTGCTTTTTGTGTCATCGAATACACATCAGCATTGAACTCTAACCATTTCTTATATAATGTTTGTT
>CEVG01067835.1_pt1 | contig 22985 bp, 18 predicted proteins | sample 356511 | NCBI WGS metagenome assembly CEVG01 (sample SAMEA2623426, study PRJEB7988) | marine metagenome | biome: marine biome (ENVO:00000447); feature: surface water layer (ENVO:00002042); material: "saline water (ENVO:00002010), including plankton (ENVO:xxxxxxxx)" | depth 5 m | reverse complement strand
TTTTCTCCAACGATTACATGCCCGTCTTCACAAACGACGCGGTAAAAACTAATGCAGTCGCTGGTGAAATTGATACAGTAGTTATTAATTCTGCTGGTGCTGGTTACAACAACGGAACATACGACAACGTTTCCATTAATGGTGACGGAACTGGTGGTAGAGTTTCAGTTGTTGTTGATGGTGGTAAAATTATTTCCACAACGGTGACATCTGGTGGAACTGGATACACATTCGGTAAGATTAGTGTTGATAGTATCACTGGTATTGGAACAGGAACTGGTGGTCAAGTTGACGTTATCATTCCTCCTCCAAATGGTCATGGTTCTGACTCTGTTGTAGAACTTGGTGCATTCCGAGTTATGATTAATGCCAAACTTTCATATGATGAAGGTGCTGGTGATTTCCCGATTGATAACGATTATCGTCGTATTGGTCTTATCACTAACCCTTTGAAGTTTGGAACTGAAGAACTAATTTCTGATTTGACGGTATCTGCTACAAAAGCAGTTATCTTCTCTCCTACATTCCAAGGAAATTATGTCCCCGACGAAATTATCACTCAAACTAGAGTTGTTGGTGGTACGAACGTTACTGCTCGTGCAAGAGTTATCTCGTGGAACGCAATCACCAAAGTTCTGAAGTATTATCAGAACGCTGTTGATGGTATTTTCCCAGAAGTAACTGGTACACAAAATGAGTTTGATGGATCCAATGTAATTAATGGTGCAACATCTGGTGCTGCTGGTCAACCCGATGTTAACTTTCCAGCCGTTCCTAATGCTTCTTCTAGAACGATCAACAATACCGAGTATGACTTGGGTATGAAATTTAATAATGGTTATGCGAAACCCGAAATCAAGTCAAATAGCGGTGACGTTGTGTATATAGATAATAGAAGATCCATTAGTCGTGCAAACGACCAGGTAGAAGACATCAAAATCGTAATCGAGTTCTAATGGCACAAAACACTAATCTAAACGTCACACCATACTACGACGATTTCGATAAAGCAAAAAACTTTTATCGAGTGCTGTTTCGTCCTGGTTTTCCAATTCAAGCAAGAGAACTGACGCAAACTCAGAGTATCATGCAAAATCAGATCGAGAACGTAGGTTCTCATCTGTTTAAAGATGGTGCGATGGTCATTCCAGGTCAAGTAGGATATGACTTGGCAGTTGATGCTATCATGCTTCAAGAATCATTCTTGGGTGCTGATGTTGAATTGTATAGATCTCAGTTAGAAAATAAAATTATCACTGGTCTTACTTCTGGTGTTAAGGCAAAAGTTCTGTTTAGTGTTTCAGAAACTGCCTCTGAGAAAGGTTATATTACTTTATATGTTAAGTATATTGAGTCTGGTGGAGACGCACAAACTCAACAGACATTTACTAATAACGAGCAGTTAATTACAGATACAGAAATTACTTTCGGAACTACTCTTATTGAAGTTGGTTCTCCATTTGCACAATTACTTCCCACCGCAGCAATTCAAACTGGATCTGCTGCATACGTTCAAGAAGGTGTTTACTTCATTAGAGGTTTCTTCGTAGACGTACCATATCAATATATTCTTCTTGATCAGTATGGAACCACACCAAAATACAGAATTGGACTTGAAATCCTTGAGTCAATCGTCACGCCCGAAGATGACTTATCACTCAATGATAACGCTGCAGGAACATCTAATTATGCTGCTCCTGGTTCTCATAGATTTAGAATAACTACAAACTTAATTAAGAAACTTCTTACTGACGAAGCGGATAAAGATTTTATTGAATTACTTCGTATTAATGGTAATAAGATTGAAAAACTGGTTGATCGTAGTGCATATGATGAACTAGAAAAATCCTTAGCTCTTAGAACATTTGAGGAATCAGGAAACTACGTTGTAGACGATTTCCAAATTACTATGAGAGAAAACCTCAATGATGGTTTTAACAATGGTGTATATGAATTAGGAGATACCAGTGCACAAGGAAATACTGCAACTGAAGCAAATTATGCAGTTGAGTTTGGTCCTGGTACTGGATATGTAAGAGGATATAGAATTAAAACTCTTTCACCAAAATATGTTGATCTTGCTAAACCAAGAGATATTGATGCTGCACAAAATACAATTATTCCATTTGAGTTAGGTAATTTCTCACTTGTTGAAAATGTATTTGGTTTTGTAAACACATCTGGTTCTACAATCGCTCAAGCATATCAAACCTTAGAACTTCATGATAGATTTACAGCAACACCAGGTGATGCTGTTGGTAATGTTATTGGATACGCTCGTGTTGCTTCTCTAGAACACGCTGCTGATCCTAATACAACTTTTGGTGATAGTGATGACAGATATAAACTGAATCTCTTTGATATTCAGATGTTTACCATCCTTGATCTTGCAAGTGCTCAAACTATTGGTCTTGGTTCTATTGTTGTTGGATCAACATCTGGTGCTAGAGGATATGTGGTCAATGCATCTACTGGAGATCATGTAACTCTTTATTCTGTCGAAGGTGATTTCCAATCTGGAGAGATGATCACTGTTGATGGTCTCAATAAAGATACAATTACAAACGTTTATAATTATCAATACTCTGATACACGTCAGGTATTATCAAGAGATGAAAGCACAAACGCTATCGAATTTACTGCTGATATAGTTCTTGAAGATCTCCAAGAGATTCAAGGTTCTACATTTACATACGATGCTAGTGGCGGTTCTGAAAGTATTACAGGACAAAATTCAAACTTCTCATCTGATTTAAGATCTGGAGATAGAATTTTCTTTAGTGCTACAAAATTTGTCGATGTTGATTTTGTTGATCCTACAAACTTAACTTCTTCTAATCCTGCAACTATTTTTAACTATGCAAACCAGACTGTAAATGTAACACCTGGTGCTGGTTCTGCTGCTCCATCTGCTGGCGATTATTCTGTTTTAGTTAGATATAGAGCAAGTCTTAAAGGAACAGAGAATGCAACTCTCTTAGAAGAGTTACCAAAACCATACGTTAAGAGTATTTCTGATGAATCTATGGTTGTCAGAAGAACTTTTGATGCACAAACAGTGTCTTCTGGTTCTATCTCTATCACTCTTCCTGAGAATGAACAGTTTGAAGCATTATCAAATCAAAACTACACATTCACAGTTCTTGCAGGTAGTAACGGTACTTATCCTGTAGGAGATCAGATTCCTATTGTAACAAGTGGATCTGGAAACTTAGGGTATACAACCTTCACATCTTCGGATAGAACAACTATTCAGATGGATAACTTATCAAATATCACATCTGTTAAAGTTACTGCATCTATTTCTAAGAATGTTACACAAAGAAAGACTAAATCTTCTCAGAAGATGTTTGTCTTGAAAGTTAATAAAACTACTTTAAATTTAGATAAACAAAATTATAATTTAGCATACTCTACTCTCTATGGAACTAGAGTTCAAGACCAAGATATTTCTCTTGGATTAACTGATGCATATAAAGTTCATGCTGTTTACGAATCACTTGATGATAGTGATCCTGTAATTCCATCTATCACATTAGTTGAACCTACATTCTTTGCTACTGGAACTGTAGTTACTGGTGCAACATCTAAGGCAAGAGCAAGAGTTGTTGACTTTAACTCAAGCACACTTAAATTAACTATTGTTTACTTGAGTGGATCATTCATCTCTGGCGAATCTGTAACTGGAGTTGATAGTGCAAATAGTCCTATCGCAGGTATTATTAATGATAGTGTTGGATCTGTTATTGCTGGTTCTAAAGTAATTACGGATAGATATGATCTTGCAGTGGGTTCAACTGATTTCTTATATGGTATTTCTAGATTAGTTCGTAAGAAAGGTGTATCGACTCCAATTAGAAAGTTAAAGATTGTTCTTGATTACTATTCACACTCTGCTACTGGTGATTACTTTGGTGGTCAATCATATCTTGATACTGCATATGAAGATATTCCTGTATTTAATGAGAAGTTTTTACCTGATTATCTTGATTTCCGTCCAGGTGTTAAGAACTTGTTCAGTGGAACAGGAACAGTTGCATCTCCTGCATTTGTAAACTGTTCAACATTTGATTTTAAATCAAGAGTATTCCCAACTTCTAGTACTCCTGCAGCAACATTATTTGATATTCCAAAGATCAATAGTGACTTCCGTTGCGATTTTGATTGGTATCTGTCTAGAATCGATAAAGTATTCTTACTACCTAATGGTGAATTCCAGATTGTAAAAGGTAAATCAGCAGAAGATCCTCAAGATCCATCAGATTTACAAGATGGTATGCTTCTTGCAACATTATTACATGCACCATATGGATTTGATCCTGAGAGAGATGTAATTATTATCAGGTCTGAGAACAAGCGTTATACAATGCGTGACATTGGTAAACTTGAAACTCGTTTAGGACAAGTTGAGTATTATACTTCTCTTAATATGTTAGAGACTGATACATTTAATACTGAAGTGTTAGATGCTAATGGTAATAACAGATTGAAGAATGGATTTATTGTAGATGATTTTACAGATCACTCTAAGTCTGCTGTAGAAAATCCAGACTTTAATGCTTCTTTAGATTTTATTGAGGGAACAGTTCACCCATCTCATTACACTACTAATATTTCTCTGATTATTAATGAGTCATTATCTACAAATTATCAAAAAACTGGTCCGTTAATTACTCTTCCATATTCAGAAGAAATTTTAATTCAACAACCATATGCTTCTCGTGTTGAGAACGTTAACCCATTTAACGTTTTTGCATACATTGGTCGTATTGATCTTTTACCTGCTTCTGATGATTGGGTAGATACAAATCGTCTTCCAGTACGAATTACAAATATTGAAGGTGATTTCCAAGCAACTAGACAAAGATTAGGTGTTAATAATCAAGGTTTTGCACCTGTTCAATGGGGTGGTTGGAGAACAAACTGGACTGGAACTACATCTACATCTAGAACTTGGAGATCTGGTCGTCGTTCTAGTTGGGGTAGAGGTCGTGCTGTTGATAGAAGAACTACTACAACAACTACTAGAAGACAAACTAGAAGTGGTATCAGAACCAGAGTTGTTCCTAGAATTGATAATAGATCACTTGGAGATAGATTAGTATCTTCTACAACAATTCCTTGGATTCGTTCTAGAAATATTGAGGTTGCTGTTGTAAGAATGAAACCTAGAACTACTTTCTACGGATTCTTTGATGGTCAAAAAATTGGTGACTATATGATTCCTAAGATCATTGAAGTTATCAAAGATCCTACAACCGATAGTAGAACTAACTCTACACCATTTGTTGATGGTGAAACAGTTACAGGTTTAACAAGTGGATGTAAGTTCCAAGTTGATCCTCCTAATAATTTCTACGAATTCAATCCTTATGATGACACTTTGATGCCTACATCGTATTCATCTACTACAAACTTTATCAATATTGATACTGATAGACTTGCTGCTCAAGCAGTTGGTCAATACTATGGTAACTTCCAAGTTGGTGAAGTTCTTCAAGGTGATTCTGGTGCAAGAGCAGTTGTTAGGCAGCGTCGTCTTTTAACTGATAGACTGGGACAATGGAAAGGTTCTTTCTTTATTCCGTCTCCAGCAACTGATACAAATCCCCGTTGGGCAACTGGTACTAGAACAATGCGTCTCACAACTAATGAGAACGATTCTAGAGTTGCAGGAACAGTCGCATCTGCTGCTGAAACACAATATGCTGCTCAAGGAACGTTGAATACTTTACAAGAAAACGTTCTTGCTATTAGAAATGCTGATCTTGTTAGAGATACAGTTACACAAGATAGAACTACTAGATCTACTAGAACTGAAACACGTCAGGTTGGTTGGTGGGATCCACTCGCACAATCATTCTTGGTTGATGAAGAGGGTGGAACATTCTTGACATCTGTTGATATTTACTTCAACGCTAAAGATAGTAATATTCCTATCTCCATGCAAATCAGAACAATGGAAAATGGTTATCCAACTACAACTATTCTTCCTTTCTCTGATACAACTCTTAATCCTGATCAAGTCCAGATTTCTGAAACTGGTGCTATTGCAACTAGATTTACATTTAGAGCACCCGTATATATTCCACAGTCGATTGAACATTGCTTTGTCCTGTTCTCTGACTCTAATGAGTATCAAGTTTGGATTTCTCGTATGGGTGAATTGGATATCTCTGGTGACAGAACTATTTCTGAACAACCATATGCAGGTGTTCTATTCAAATCACAGAACGCGACAACGTGGACTGCTGATCAGTACGAGGATATGAAGTTTATTATTAATAGAGCAAGGTTTGATAATAGTGGTGCTACTAGAATTACCTTGAATAATGCTCCTCTTGATATTGGTAATGGAGGAAAGATTACTCTTGATATTGATCCTGTTATTACTTTCCAACCAGAACTTCAACTGGTTATGAGTTCACAGACACTACCTTATACAGTTGGTGCTAGAATTTATCAGAAGACTACACTTGCAGAGGGAACTATTGCTGCAATTACACCAAGTAATAGTGGCGTTCTTCTAACAGTCAATGATATTTCTGGTATCTGGGCAGCAGGTTCTAACACTGGTGGTGTTATTACTAACCGTGTTGTTTCATCTAAAACAACTGCAACTATGGTTGTATCAGGTGCATCAGGTGACTTTACTGTTGGTGAAACAATCACAGGTAACTCATCATCTGCTCCTACCGCAGAGGTTGTAACTTGGACATCTGGTACAAATACACTAACACTAAGATATGTTTCTACAGACTTTACTGCCTCGACTGAAACAATCACAGGTGGAGGATCTACTACTACTGCAACTGTGAGTTCTATAACTTACGCAGGTGACGCTGTTGAAGGTGGTGCGGTTAGTGATGCATTTGTAAATACCACTCCAACGTATACAACATCTCAAAGAAAAGTTAGAGTCATTCATCCTAATCATGGTATGCATGATACTGATAATAACGTTGTCATCACAGGAATCGTTTCAGAAGTTTCAGATACATATTTGACATCTTCTATATCTTCCAGTGATACATCAATTTCCGTTAACGATGCTAATGCTTTCCATAAATTAATCAATGGTGCTGCTATCAGTAGTACAAACTTAGGATACATTAAAATTGATGATGAAATTATGTCTTACAGTGCTATTTCTGCTAATGGTAAGACAATTACTGTTAACGAAAGAGGACTTGATGGAACCACTGCAGTGTCTCACGTTGATGAGTCAGTAGTTGAATGTTATAACCTTGATGGTATTCCACTCATCGAACTTAATAAGACACATACTGCAATTCAATCACCAACTCTTGATACTTATGATCTAGCAACTTCATCTATTGCTAGATTGGGAATCAAGTCTGGTGGAATGAAGGCGGTTGCAACACAGAATATTCAATATGAAATTCTTGTTCCTCAAATTCAGAAACTTCTTCTTCCTAAGACAGATATGACTGCAAGGGTTAATACCATTACAGGAACATCTATTAATGATGGAGTTACAATGTCGCAGAATTCATTCAGTAATACTGGTGCATTCTTAGATGTTAACCTTGATGAAGACAACTACTTTACTTCACCTCAGTTAATTTGTTCACAAGCAAATGAATCTGCTGAATTAAGTGGTGAGAAGTCAATTAGAATGGATCTTACTCTGACCACAGAGTCTACAACAGTAACTCCTGTTTTAGATACTGATAGATTATCCATCACAATGGTAAGTAACAGAATCAATTCACCCGCTAGTGTGAATAGTGCATTGTTACCTTTTGGTGATAATCATGAAGCAGTTTACATTACTAAGATTGCTGATTTGGTTAATCCTTCGACATCAATTAAATTAATCTTCAGTGCTTACCGTCCTGCAAACACTTTCATTAAACCGCTATATAGAGTATTACCGACTGGTTCAACCGATTCGATTGAATCTCAGGGTTATGAATTCTTCCCAACGGGTTCGGATTCTGCCTCTATTCCTGGTACAACGGAACAGGAAGTTTACAGAGAGTATGAATATGAAATTAGTGGATTAGACTTTAGTCAATATCAGATTAAAATCTTATTTGTATCTGCTAATCAGGCATACTCACCTATTATCAAAGATCTTAGAGCAATCGCTCTTGCTGTTTAAATGAAAGTACCAGTAAAAGATTGTGAAGGATGGTTTAAGGATGAGCATACTGGAGCAGTTCAGTGTGCTGATACTAAGCAATATAATGAATATATGCGAAACTATCGTGCTCGAAAGAAAAAAGAGCAAGACTTTGATACTTTACAAAATGAGGTTTCTGAGTTAAAATCGGAAATGGGTGATATTAAGTCGCTCTTACTAACGTTAGTTCAAAAACAAGATTAAATTATGTCTGCAACACCTAGTTCAGTTCCTGTGGAAAAAGTTTCACAGGAGAGTATGTTGAGTCAGTTTAAAGATCAACTTGGCAAACTCCTCGAAGAAAATCAGCAGTTATCTGCTAAAATCAAACAAAATGAAGTTCAAGCACTTAAGCTTCAAGGTGCTATTGAAACCCTAGAATATTACAACCCGCCAACACCAGAAACTATGTCACATCCTCCTGATGAGGAAACCGTAGATAACGTAGATGCGGAATAATATTGAAGGGGGCACAGTCCCCCTTTTTTACTAGCATAAATAACTTGGAAGCATTATCTCTATAGAGTAGTCCGTAATGGCAAATAGATTACAATTAAGAAGAGGTGGAGCCCAAGAATGGGCAAACTCTAACCCTATCCTAGCTCAAGGTGAGTTAGGAATCGAATTAGATACTGGTAGATTTAAGATCGGTGACGGTGTTACTGCATGGAACACCCTCCGATATGAACGACCTGTTGAATCTACGTCTAATACTGCAAATACTCTTGTACAGAGAGATGCTGATGGTAACTTCGCAGCAGGAACGATCACTGCAACTTTGATCGGTAATGCTTCAACTGCTGCTAGATTATCTTCAACTCGTCAAATTAACTTAGCAGATGACCTTACAGGATCTGCTGTTTTTGATGGATCTCAAAACATTACAATTAATGCTTCTCTAGGTCTAGTAACAACACTTCCACATTATGATGGAACAGCAACACCAACAGGAACTTACACAAAACTTGTTGTTGATGCTAAAGGTAGAATTACAAATGGTTCTTTCCCCTCTACTCTTGCAGATTATAACTTAAATGGAACAGTAGAAGGTCAATCTGCACAACCATATGACCTTGACTTAGTTGCATTATCTGGTTTAACAACTACTGGTATTCTTTCCAGAACTTCTGGTGGAGCAATGTCCACTAGAACAATTACAGGTACTGCAGGTAGAATCTCTGTTAATAATGGTGCGGGTATTAGTGGCAACCCAACTATTGATTTGGTCACTACAACAGTTAGTGCTGGTGATTATAATACGGAATCCCTGACATCTGTAGCAGGTTCACAGACAGTTAACGCTACAAAATTCTCAGTTGACGACAGGGGTCGTCTAACAAGTGCTGCAACTGTGCCTATCGCTACAGCAGTGGAGGGAACTACTGCACTAGATTATAATGCAGGAACTTCATACTCTAGGTATGCAATTATTAAAAATGCCTCGAAAGTATATCAGGCATATGAAGACATTGGTGCGGGTCAAGGTGCTCCTACTCATGGTTCTGGCGATTCTGGTGGGTGGAGATACCTCGCTGCCGAGAGCACAGAACAGAAGGGTCTTGCCTCTTTCGCACAGGAAGATTTTGATGTAGCATCTGGACATGTATCTATTGCTGCTGCAGGTGTAGATAATACACAACTACAAAATAATAGAGTTTCTTTTGCCGATGGAAATGCTGTTGAGCATTTTGAATTAGATCAAGAACTCACTGCTACTACTGGTTATCGTGGTTTCAATAAACTAAATTACGTTAAAGTAAATGATACCTCAGGTAATCTTCTGTTTGGTGCTAATAATACTGGCGATAGTGGTGCTGGTGAGGTCGATATCAATGTAAGAACATATATTTCTGATCCAGATATTACTCTTGATGGTGCAACCAATCAGACATTATCTAAAACTGGTGATGGACAACTTACATTTGGTCTATCTCAAAGTAGCACTGACAATAGATTCTTATCAATTACCTCAGTAAACGCAGGTTCTGGAACTGGTAATATTCTTCTCTCAGCAGATGATAATATTACACTTACTGCTACTGAATCTACTGGTAAGGTATTTGTTGAAGATGCAAGATTCCAAGATAATTATATTGGAACTTCTAATGCTACCATGCACCTTGATCCAGGTGATGATAGAGCAATCACAGGATTAGTAAGGATTCATGGAGACTTACAGATTGATGGAACTACTACAACAGTTAATAGCACAACGATCACGTCTGATGATCCTATTATTACTCTTGGTGGTGATACTGCTCCTAGTACTGATGACAATAAAGATCGTGGAGTTGAATTCAGATATTATGATTCTCAAGCAAGAATTGGATTCTTTGGTTACGACGATTCTTACACAGACCTTGCAGGACATGAAGGAGGGTTCACCTTCTTACACAATGCCACAAATACCTCCGAGGTTTTCTCTGGAACAGCTTCTGGGGTCACAGCAGGTAATTTAAAACTTACAACAAATACTAATTCAACATCTAATACTACTGGAGACTTAGTAGTTGCAGGTGGTGCAGGTATTGGAGATGATGTTAATATTGGTGGATTACTAGATGTAGACGGAACATTCCGTGCAAATAGCACCTCTCGCTTTGATGACACAATGGTGTTACAAGGTGCTTCTAAATCATTACAGTTTAAAAATGGATCTGGAACTGTTAAATCAGAAATTCATACAACTTCTGGTAATGCAGAATTTGGTGGTATTGTAACAGTTACTGGTAATACAGACTTAAATTCAAACTTGAACGTAGCATCTAATGTTCATTTTGAATCTACAGATGCACCTACGATTATATCTGGTGCTCCTCATACTATCGGTTCTAATGACTATGGTTCATTTAGATTTGATGGTGGTGGATATATTGCAGGTAATGTTCTCTTTAATGGTGATATCTTCCTTAACGGTGACTTTAACCAACAAGAAGACGTAACTGAAAACTATGGTTTAAGAAACTATCTGTCTATTCGATATAAACTAAGAACTGGTTCTATTGCTGCATATACCCCATCATTCTCAAACTCTAACACTTCTAACTTAAGAGTCTTTGGTGGTGCTGGTGTCAATACTACCTTACACGTTGGTGGAACTGGTAGTGGTCAAGGTTTCTTTGTAGGTAAGAAAAACTCTAATGATACTGTTAAGTTCTCTGTCCTTGGTGCCTCTGGTAATACTGATATTTCTGGAACACTGAATGTTGAAGGTCAAACTACAATTCAAGATAGTGTAATTATCAATGCTTCTAATGAAGAGTTTGCAATTCAGAATGGTTCTGGCACAGATAAGTTTACAGTTGATACAGACAATGGTAATACTGTAATTCAAGGTACAGTTAATATCAACGGTGTAACCGATATTGACGCAGACTTTGCTGTTAGAAACGGAACTACTGATAAGTTCTTTGTCGATAATGTAACTGGTAATACTAATATTGAAGGAACTCTAACTGCTGATGGTCATACTGAATTAAATTCAACTCTTAATGTTGATAATAATACAACTCTTGGTGGAACTCTAACTGTTACAAACAACTCTGAGTTCAACGGAACTGTAGATGTTGATGCAAACTTTGCAGTCAGATCTGGAACTACAGATAAGATGACTGTCGCATCTTCTACAGGTAACATTGCAACTGATGGTACACTGGTTGTTGCAGGTCAGACAACTATCAATGATTCTCTAATCGTTCAAAGTGATAATGAAGTTGTAAATGTCAATAATGGTTCTGGTGTAACTAAGTTTAGTGTTGATACTGATAATGGTAATACAAACATTATCGGAACTTTAACAGTCGGTGACGCTACTCAGATTAATGATACATTCGGAACATCTGGTATCAATACCTTTACTGCAAATAGTCAACAAACATTAACAGGATCTTACAGTGCTGATGGTGCTTTGAGACTTACTGGTGGTGCAGGTGTTGGTAAAAACCTTGCTGTTGGTGAAGGATTAAGAGTATATGGTGGAACTGAACTTACTGGTGCTCTTGATCTTAACAGTAACGCTAATATTTCTGGAACACTTGTTCAAGGTGGTGTTGCTACATTCCAATCTAACGTTAATGTTATAGCAGGTAATGGTGGTGCTACTAAGTTATCTGTAGCTTCTGCCTCTGGTAATACTGATATTCGTGGAACTCTGGATGTTGGTGGTGATGTAACTGCCGAATCCAACCTTACAGTCACAGGAAACCTTACGGTCAATGGAACAACAACTACAGTTAATTCTACAGTCACAACTATCGATGACCCTATCATTACTGTTGGTGGTGACACAGCACCGTCATCTAACGATGGTAAGGATCGCGGTGTTGAATTTCGTTATTACGATGGCTCTGCTAAAATTGGCTTCTTTGGCTTTGACAGATCGTCCTCCCAATTCGCATTCTTAACAAGTGCATCCAACTCCTCTGAAGTTCTTACTGGTACAGATGGTGCTCTTCGTGCTGGTTCTCTTAACCTTACTGGTGCTGGCACATCTCTTGATGTTGATGCCAATGCCAACATTGATGGCACACTAACTGTTGATGGTCAGATCATTTCTCAGGTGTCTTCTGGACCTGCTCTTGTTATTCCAACAACTGATAAGATCAATAATCTTAACGCAGACTTATTAGATGGTGCTACAACTGCAACTGCTGCAACTGCATCTACAGTTGTTCTTCGTGATGCATCTGGTGACTTTGCTGCTAATCAAATCACTGCTGCTAGTGCTGCAGGATCTGGTGCAGGTTTCTTAGGAAACGCATCTACTGCTGATGCATGGAAGACTGCTAGAACACTCACCATTAGTGGTGTTGTATCTGGTTCTGTAGTCATCGATGGAAGTGAAAATGAAACACTCACAACAACATATGTTGATGCTGATATCACTGCACTTGCTGCAATGTCAGGCACAGGATATGTTGTAAGGACTGCTGCTAACACTTATGCCCAAAGAACTCTCCAAGTTACCGCGTCGTCAGGAATTACTCTTACTAATGCTGATGGTGTTTCTGGTAACACTACAATTAACGTTGCTTCTGCGAGTACTAACTCTGCTAACAACCTCGTAATTAGAGATGCATCTGGTAACTTTGCTGCTGGAACAATTACTGCTGCCTTAACTGGTAACGTAACTGGAACAGTTTCAAGCATCGCAAACCATGATACTGATGCACTATCAGAAGGATCAACTAACCTTTACTACACTGATGAGCGTGTCGATGATAGAGTCAATGCTCTTATTGTTGCTGGTACAGGTATTACTAAAGCATACAATGATACTGCCAACACATATACACTGACTGTAACTCAAGCAGACATTGATACTGACAATGTAACTGAAGGATCAACAAATCTCTTCACTACTGCTGCAAGAACAAGAACTCATTTCACATATGGTAATGGTGTTGCGTTGTCTGGTGGTGGTGAACTTTCTGTTACTCAATCTCAAATTAATACTGATAACGTAACTGAAGGATCAACAAATCTCTTCACTACTGCTGCAAGAACAAGAACACACTTTACATATGGAACTGGTATCACACACAGTTCTGGAACTTTATCAGTCACACAGGCAGATATTAATACTGATAATATTACTGAAGGTAGTACAAACGTCTTCTATACTGATGCACGTTTTGATACTCGTCTTGCTGCTAAGACCACTGCAAATCTTACTGAAGGTTCAAATCTTTACTTCACTGATGCTCGTGCTGATGCCCGTGTTGCTGCTGCAACAGGTGCTAATCTTGATCTTTCTTCTAAGTCTACTTCAGATCTTTCTGAAGGAACCAATCAATATTATACAGAGGCAAGAGTTCAAGCAAAACTTGATAATGCCTTTGCACAACTTAGTGCAATGTTAAATAATCTTGCTACTACAACTACGTTAACTCTTAACTTATCAGGTGATCCCACACCTGGTGCTGTTGTAGCAACTACAGTTTCTAACGGTGGTGGAGGAGGATTCTCTGCTGCCACTGCGGTTGCAACCTCTGGTGCTGCTAGTGGTGGATCTGGATTAACTGTTGACACTACAGTTGATGGTAATGGAAACATTACTGCTGCTGCAGTGAACGCAGGTGGATCTGATTATCTAATCACAGACACAGTTACAATTACTAACGCAAATGCAGGTAAAGTCCTAGCATTGAACTTAGGAACATTGTCTGGAGGAACTGGTTACACAACTGCAACTGGTGTTTCTGCAACTGGTGGAACTGGATCTTCTCTAACGGTCGATATCACTGCCAATGCTGGTGGTGTTATTACTAACGTTGTAATTAACAACGGAGGTACTGGATACGCTGCTGATGAAACAGTAACTATTCTAAATGCTAACGCATCTGGTATTCTAACTGTTGGCAATATCAGTGCTGCTGATGCAGCAAGAACTGCTGGCACTTATACCTTAGGAGCATCTGATTATGGCACTGAAGCATCTGGTGCTAATGCACTGTTCACAGTTGTTGTTGATGAAAATGGTGCTGCTTCTATCACCGTAACAGATGATGGTAGTGGATTCATTGCCAATGAAACTATCACAGTTGCTGATGCTCAACTTGGTGGAGGCGGTGGTGCTGCTCTTACATTTGATGTAACAGCAATTCATGGTAATGGTGCTACTGTAAACACCTCCACAGTCGCTACAAACGCGACACTCGCTCTAAGTGACATTACCACTATGGAGGTCGGAGCGACCGTTACAGGGGCAACCAGTGGCACTACAGGGGTCATTACTGCTCTAGGCACTAATGCCATCACTGTTGATAATGTTGACGGATTCTTCAAGTCTGGAGAAGTCGTTGCTGCTAACGATGTTACTGCCTTAACAATCTCCTCATTCAGTTAATAAAAAATGTCTGCAACTAAACCAGCAAGTAAAGCCGAATTAAAGAGTTATGCTCTTCGTAGATTGGGTTTCCCTACGATAGACATCAACGTTGCTGATGAGCAACTTGATGATCTGGTAGAAGAAGCAATCGATTATTATCAAGAGTATCATTATAATGGCAGTTATAAAACCTTCATGAGGATTGAAGTTACTGATGCCATTAAAACTGCTGCACAAGGATTTTCACAAGAAGGTTCTACAGCATGGTATGAAATGGATAACTACGTTTCATTACCGCCTGGCACATTAGGTGTTAATCATGTATATTCACAGATTGGTGCATCTAGTATCGTACCAGGTAATATTTTTAATATTAAATATCAAATCTTTTTGAATGATATCTATGCTATGACGCATGGACACATTCTACATTACTTCTTAACTTCACAGTATCTTGAAACTTTGGATTGGGTTACCAATTCTCAGATGAATCGTAGGGTAAGATTTAATGAACATCAAGGCAGACTTTATCTGGATATGGATTGGGCAGACTTGACTGCAGGTGATTTCCTATTAGTGGAGATGAACCTTAGACAAGATCCTGAGACATATACTAATATGTTTAACGATAACTGGTTAAAGGATTATGTTGAAGCATTATTCATGCAACAGTGGGGAAGAAACCTAAGTAAGTATGATGGCATTCAAATGTTAGGAGGAGTTACCTTAAATGGTAGACAAATCTTAGAAGATGCTAGTCAGTTTAAGAAAGATCTTGAAGATACACTTCGTAGCACTTACGAACTTCCACCTTTAGACTTAGTGGGGTAACCACCAATGACGTTTAAGAACACACCAGCTCAGGATTACGTTCAGTCAGATTATTCTAATGCAGGACGTTTTAAAGCGAATGCATCAGCACAAGAGCAAAAATTTATTGAAAACCTTATCGTAGAAACTATTGAAATCTATGGGCAAGACATTTACTATGTTCCGAGAACGATTGTCAACCGTGATACAGTCCTTGGAGAAGACTCGGACGGAAAATTTGAGTCAGCGAAAGCTATCAGAGCATATGTCAATAATGTTGAAGGATGGGAAGGACAAGGTGAGTTACTTAGCAAATTTGGAGTCCGTATCGAAGACAAGACAACTTTTATATTCTCCCGTGAAAAATTTAAAGAGCATGTTGACGACTCTACAGTCCTTAACGTCGAAGGACGACCAAACGAAGGGGACTTAATCTGGTTTCCTGTAACAAAACATTTGTTTGAAATTAAATTTGTAGAGGCAGAAAAACCTTTTTATCAATTAGGTAAAGGTTATGTTTGGGAATGTCAGTGTGAACTCTTCGAGTACAGCGACGAGGAATTGGATACTGGTGTTGCAGAAATCGATGCTATCGAAACTGCATTTGCAAATGCTATTACAGTCAACTTTGCTACTGGTGGATCTGGTGACTTTACAGTTGGTGAGATCGTTGCTGGTGGCACATCTAACGTAACAGCAGAAGTTAAAGCATGGGATTCTAGCAATAGACAATTACAAGTGTTTAATAGATCTGGTATCTTTACTATTCCTGAGACCGTAACAGGACAAACCTCAGGTGCTGCATGGACATCTGCATCTTATAACACCCTAAATAATGTGAACACTGCTGATTCTATTGATCAAAATTACGATTTTGAAACTTTAGATAATGATATTATTGACTTTTCCGAAACTAATCCTTTTGGTTCTGTTGGTTCATCTACTGATACTACGGTTTAATCATGTTAGGCACTTATACATATCACGAAATTTTTAGAAGGTCTGTTGTTGCGTTTGGAACTTTATTCAACAACATTGAGTTGCGTCGTAATGACGAGGTAATGAAAGTGCCTTTGGCGTATGGTCCAAAAGCAAAGTTCCTGGCGCGTCTTGACCAAGTTCCCGACCCAACTAATAAAAGAGTTCAAATTACTACACCAAGAATTTCATTTGAAATTAATGGTCTTGATTATGATGGCACTAGAAAAGTTTCACCTACACAAAAGGTGAAGATTGCATCTACAGCAGACAAAAACAAGAACATGTTTATGCCTGTTCCATATAATTTGTCATTTGAATTGGGTATTATTTCTAAGAATCAGGAAGATGCATTACAAATTGTAGAACAAATTCTTCCACATTTTCAACCTCACTATAACTTATCAATTAAATTAGTTCCTAGTATGAGTGAGACTAGGGATGTTCCTATTGTATTAACTAATGTAGAGTACGAAGATATTTACGAAGGTGAATTTGCACAAAGAAGAGCAATCACATATACTCTTCAATTCACTATGAAGACATACCTATACGGTCCTGTTACAGAACAGAAAATTATCAAGAAAGCAATTACAGATTACTATACAAGTACAGATACTACATCTGCACCAAGGGAAGTCAGATATACAGTTCAACCAGATCCTCTTACAGCAGATGCTGATGATGATTTTGGATTTGGTATTGTAGATACAGACTTTAGTGACAATAAGAAACGTAATCCTGTAAGTGGTAATGATGAGGCAATCTAATTATGTCAAATCCCTTTGACGGTTTAAACGATGAATTTGGTGTAGAACCATCTGCACTTCAAAAGCATGTTGAGCAAGTAAAACCTGTAATTAAAAAATCTGACGATGAAGATGTTAGAAATGATTACGAAGTTTCTCGTGCTCAGTTACATAATCTTGTAATGAAAGGACAAGAAGCAGTTGACGGGATTCTTGATGTTGCACGGGCATCAGATCATCCTCGTGCTTATGAGGTTGCAGGTCAATTAATTAAGAATGTTGGAGATGTTGCAGATAAATTAATTGATCTTCAGAAAAAAATGAAAGATCTAGATGCAGAAGATAAAAAGAATACTCCATCTACAGTTAATAACACCATGTTTATTGGTAGCACTGCCGATTTACAAAAGATGTTGAAGAAGCAAAAAGAGATAAATAATACCGACAAGAAATAACAAGACACGACATGTCAGTTCTAAACGTTTTAAGTACTAATACAGTTGCAGCAGGTGCAACTGAATATCAAGTTATCCAAACAGGATATTACAGAGTTGGATCTACTGCAGGTGCAGCGACTGTATCACTCAATGGTGGTCCTGCAATCACACTTGTTCAGAATGAATTCATTCTTCTCAAAGGTGGTAAACCTGGTCAAGCAAAGATTGTTAAAGCAGTTGATGACTCTACTGCTGATTATATCTTAGGTCAACATATTCACTCTACAGGTGACGCACACCCATTCTCAACTGGTGATTTTATCGCAGTTGAAGATAACAGCACATCACCTGCTATTGATAGTAACTTTCTTTCTGCAGGAACTGCAGGTAAAAAGATTACTGCTGTTGTAGGAAACAAAATCAGCACTGATATTGATTCATCAGGTGCATCAGCAGATTATACTTTTGCCTTCTCAGGTCCTCAAGCAGTTGTAAAAAGATGCATCAAGATTGTTGCTGCTACAAGTGCAGTGATTATTGAGGAAATCCAAGTCGTTGGTGGATGATGCTAAACGAACGGAAAAAAATTCTAGGTAAACCGAAACCAAAGGGATTTGGTTCAGATGAACCCTCTGCTCAACTTGGTCCTGTTAATCAAGAGGCAGAAAGAATTATCCGTGGCATGAAAAATCAAAGTGCAAAGAGATTTAGAAGTCTCTATGGCAAACGTGACAAGGAAGTCATGACCCTAACAGCAAATAAATTAGCACTTAAGGATCAATTAAAAGTTATGTACTACAAAGATTTTATCGACCTTGTAGAAGGTAATCCTACCACAAGAATGCTTTCCAAAGCACAGTCTAAAACGACTGGCAATATTTCTGCTGACCGTGGAACTGATGAAAAGAAAAACAGAGAAAGTAGAAAGGCTCTTGAAAAAGATCTTAAAAAGAAAGGTATTGGATACAAAAAAGGAGTTGGTGAATATAAATATTCATCAGGTGAAGGCACAGGTCGTGAGGTTTCATACCAAACAAGTCCTGGCAAAGGAATGTCCAAGCGTCGTTTCGGCAAAGTCATGCGTCGTCTCGGTAGAAAGCATGGTCAAGAATCAGTGATCACTAAGAAGGCAGGTAAACCTGCTAGACTACATGATACTGAATCTAAGAAAGGTAAAGAAAGTAAGTCTTTCACCCTAGGTAAAGCAAAACCAGGCAAGAACCCATCTGGTATGGGTGAAACCTCTGGCACAAAAGTCAGAAAAGGTAAACTAGGTAAAACTAACAAACCCGCATACCATTATGGTTAAGACACCAGGTCAATCTAAAAGATACTGTAGACTCTGTTGCAAAAAAGAGTCTAGGAATCAATGTGCCTATGGTGGTAGAATGTGGGACAGGTATTCAGTCAAGGATGCTACTGAGTCTGAAAAGAATGATGCTGCTGAAGAGTCTGGTATTACTAATGGTAATGGTGATGGTGGTGGTGAATCCTCAGGAGTGAGCGAAGGAGTCATGACTAAAAAACAAATGAAAAAACGTGATGAGATTGCTGACTCTATGAGCACTAGAGAATTCAATAAACGTTATGGTAAAGAAGAGGGCAAAAACGTCAAGTACGCAACTGCAACAAAACTTGCTATGAAACAAGAATCTAATGAAATTGTCGAGAAAAACAAAAGCGGTGATAGTTCTCTCCACGACTGGTTTTCTAAGAGTAAGTCTTCTGATGGGAAGCCTGGTTGGGTGCAACTCGGTGGTAAATATGCAGGAAAACCCTGTGCCAAACAACCAGGACAAACAACAAAACCAAAATGCGGCTCTTCTAAAATGAAGAGAAACCTAAATAAGAAGGAAGAGGATGCTGCGTTCCGTAGAAAGAACAAGCAAGATCCTAATCCTGATCGTAAAGGTAAAGCAATTAACGTGAAAACTGAATCAACCATTATCGAAAAAGAAATTAGAGATAAAACTGGTAACGATAAGTTTGATCGTTACAAGCGTATGATTCGCCATAAGCAAGATAAGTATGGTGTCTCTACTTTTAAACAACGTGTCATGACTGGTGCCGACCACAACATTGACAATGAAAAGAAAATGAAAAAGGAAGCAACTTACCCTTCTGATTTTAAGAAAGGTTCTCCCGTTGCAACTAAAAAGAAAGGTAGACCTAACGCACAAGGTCCCGAAAACGGTAAAAAAGAATTAGACGAAGGCAAAAAAGATGCCTGTTATCATAAAGTAAAATCTCGTTATTCAGTTTGGCCAAGTGCTTATGCAAGCGGTGCACTTGTCAAATGCCGAAAGAAAGGTGCAGCAAACTGGGGAAACAAAAGTAAGAAAGAAGAATTTGAAGGTAATAAAACTTTCCAAGAGTTTCAAGAAGCAGGAAAGAAATGTTGGAAAGGGTATGAAAAGAAAGGAACCCAGACTCTATTCGGTAAAACGTACAATCGCTGCGTAAAAAAAGAGGAAAATGAAATCGAAGAGGGAGCAGCTTGGACAAAAAAGTCAGGACAGAATAAAGAGGGAGGACTCAACGAAAAAGGACGAAAGTCTTATGAAAGAGAGAATCCAGGATCTGACCTTAAAGCACCTTCAAAGAAGGTTGGAAATCCCAGACGGGCATCCTTCTGTGCAAGAATGAAAGGTATGAGAAAGAGACAGAAACCATCAAATAACACAGGTGAAGATAGATTGAGCAAATCCTTGCGTGCTTGGAATTGTTGATATATAATAGACAATAGATCTTCGACTAACAACGTATGGACTTCTCCACTAAGGTGTGTCCCCAGTGTGATGCGAAATGGATGGGAGGACAACTCTTCTGGTCAACTGGTAAAGAAGGGTGTCCTCATGATCTTGCAGGTCTAGTATGTAATAATTATGGTGATGAAAGATGTATCAATCCATGTAAAGGATCTGATAGTGGTCAGACATGGGAATATCGTCGTGGAATGATTGACGGTTTGATGCAAGAATTCGACAGAAATAACAGGAAACCCGAACAGGACTAAGTATAAACCCTTAATTAAGATTATAAGTAGTTATGTATTTTGAGAGGATACATGAAACTACTAAGAAGATTACTCTTACTGACATTTATCTTTATTGGGATTGCATTGGGTCCTAGTATCGCATACGCAGCAGACGTTCAAATGGGTTACGATGGTAATCTTGTATTTGAACCATCAGAGATTACAATCAATGCAGGCGACTCAGTTCACTTTGTAAATAACATGCTTCCACCACACAATGTTGTTGTGGAGGGTCATGACGAGCTTTCTCACGAAGCATTAGCAATGATGCCTGGTGAAGAGTTTGATGTTGCATTCCCTGAGTCTGGTGACTATACTTTCTGGTGTGGTCCTCATAAAGGTGCAGGCATGATTGGAACAGTACATGTAAATTAAGGAGGAGATATATTGCGGTATGAAACTGATTAATACTGTCGTTTTAAACATTACGGTAGCAATCATCGATTTTCTATATCGTGGCAGAGACTTTCAACGATTTTGGGTGCTTGAGGAAATAGCTCGGGCACCCTATTTTGCGTTTTTGAGTGTCTTACACTTCAGAGAGTCGATGGGGTTACGAGGTCCGATTCATTTGAAACTAATGGAGGAGCATTTTGGACAAACACTTAACGAAACAGAACATCTTGAACATATGGAGAGTAGGGGTGGTGCTGATTATTGGATTGATCGCATCTTTGCCAAATCTCTCGTCCTTATCTACTATTGGATTATGGTGGTTTATTACGGGTTATTTCCTATTTCTGCTTATGACCTAAATGAAAGAGTGGAGTGGCACGCTGCACATACATATGAGGAATACCTAACAAGGTATCCAAATGATCAAGATATCATTAGAATAAAAGATGATGAGATCAAACATGCTCAAGAACTATCACAAGCAATGGAGATGATTAAATGACCACAGCAACCTTCACTCAAGAAGATTATAAATTAATTATAGATGCCTTATGGAAACGTCAACGTGCATTCATTGCTGGTGACAGAATGTTTAGGCACTATGAATACTTGATTACTCAAATGGAGGGTGAAAGAGATGCCAGTCTATCGTGACTATGAGATTAGACTTAATCTTAATGAACTGATTGAACACAGGATTCCAACCTGTGATTTGCTACATCCTGATCATTGCTTAACTGAAGCACAAGTTGCACAGATAGCACATGATATTAATATGGATTTGGATTTACATCCAATCTATCATCAAATTGATGACCATATTATGAGGTATGTTCAAGCAGCAGGTATTGACAACACTGAACATTGGGTAGAAAAAAAATTACCTGATTTAAAAGAATGAAACTAAAGTCTACAGAATCTTCTGAGCAACTAATTCAACGCTTTACTAAACGTACAATTCAGTTATCTCAGAGAAAACAAGAACTTCAAGCAGCATACGATGAGTATGTAAAGTTAGAAAGAGATTTAACTAGACTCGAAGGTTCTATGCAAGCAATCGAATATATTGCTTACGGTAAATTGCCAGGAGATGGTAACCATGATGGAATGAGAGATCATTCCCCAAAATAAATAATCTCGTAAATGGAGTTGAAACGATCATGTCCCATTATACGGTTGGTTATCACGATAACCAAAACGTTCAATATGAAATTTGTGAATACGCAGAGGATGCCCGTGCTGCTATAAAACAGGCATATGAAGATTTACCAGGATTTACGAATCCACACGCTGCAGAATACTGTTTGAAAGAGGATTAAAATGAAAGTCGGAATGATTGGTCTCGGTCGTATGGGCGAGGGTATGTCTCGTCGTATGATGAAACAAGGCATTGAAGTTTGGGGTTACAGACGTAACTATGACAAAGCACAGGAAGCATATGAAAAAGGTTATGTCAGTGGAGTAACCATTGATATTCAAACTCTTTGTTCTACTGTAAAACAAACAGGTCCTGGCATCTTTCAACTTGTTATACCTGCAGAATTAGTAGAAGACACACTTAATGAGTTACTACCATTACTTAGCGACGGGGATATTGTTA